>Ga0070727_10003152_pt1 | contig 15247 bp, 15 predicted proteins | sample tdAd472_FD_66722 | JGI IMG/M metagenome (GOLD analysis project Ga0070727, IMG submission 66722) | Marine sediment microbial communities from the Atlantic coast under amendment with organic carbon and nitrate - tdAd47.2 | ecosystem: Environmental > Aquatic > Marine > Coastal > Sediment | place...
TGTCATGTGTGGACGGCTCCGTTTTAGCAAGGGGAAAGTTGCGCTGTTTTTTGCCGGTTTGGGTACGGTCATGTGTTCGGCCTGTTAGCGCGACATTTTGCCGCTGGCCCTGATGATATCCGAAGAATGGCTCCCTGATCATTCCGACGGGCTGTTGGCCCCATGACACTATCGGGTTTTGCCTTTCCCGGTTTTGACCGGCTGTGGTCATCACGCTCTTCGTCCTTGCTCGGGTGGTGTTTGTCTGTTTCCGGTGTCTGGTTTATGCGGTTTGCGGCGCTTTGTAGGTTCCCCCCCTGGCGAGGAGCGCCCATGCGATCCGGGCGATTTTATTGGCCAGGGCGACGGCGGCCTGTTTTGGCGGTTTTCTGTTCAGCAAATCGGCGAACCAGGGGAAGAGGGCCGGATTGGTGCGGATACGCCGGATCATCCCGGTCGCCGCAACGACCAGAAGCTGACGGACGTAACAATCCCCCGCCTTGGTAATGCCTCCCAGGCGCTCCTTGCCGCCGGTCGAGTTCTGACGAGGAACCAGCCCCAACCAGGCAGCGAATTGCCTGCCGTTTTTGAACCGCCGGGCGTCGCCCGCCACAGCGACCAACGCGCTGGCGACGATGGGGCCGACTTGAGGGATTGTCGCCAATCGGCAGCTGTCGCTGTCGTGCTTGTGCCAAGCCAGGATCCGGGCGCTCAGAATTTCGATCTGCCGGTCCGTTTCCCGCCATTGTTCCACCAGCGCCATAAGAGCATCGCGGGCAACCGCCGGGAGCGCCCCGCTCGGGGATGTCTCCGTTTCTCCCAGGAGCCTGGCGAAACCCGCCGTACCTTTAGGGGCGACGATCCCAAATTCGGCCAGATGGCCGCGCACCGCATTAACGAGCCGTGTTCGCTGCTCGATCAACAAACGGCGTGACCGGTGAAGCAATGAGACCGCCTGCCGGGTGGGCGTCTTAATCGGCACGAATCGCATACTCGGGCGGCTCACCGCCTCGCAACAAGCCGCCGCATCCGCCCGGTCGTTCTTGCCGCCCCACTTGACATAAGCCTTGACCCGCGTTGGAGGCATCAGGCGGACCTCATGCCCAAGGGCGGCAATCTCCCGCCCCCAGTAATGGGCCGAAGCGCAGGCCTCCAGACCAACCAAACAGGGCGGTTGGCGGCGGAAAAAGTCAAGAACCCCGGCGCGCCGCAACCGCCGCTCAACAACAACGTTCCCACCTTCATCCACACCGTGAACCTGAAAGACGTTCTTGGCGATATCCAATCCGATCGTGCTAAGCTGTTCCATGGACGGCCTCCTTTGAATGATGATCAATTGACAAACACCATTCTGGCACACAGATGCCGTTAGTGGGGCCGTCCACACCATCATTCCGGGGCCCCGTTCGGGGAACCCGGAATCTAGGAATGTTGCAAGCCGAATCCTATCTGGATTCCGGGTTCATGCGTTGCATGCCCCGGAATGACGATGGAAATTGTTTCAAGACCACCGTAAGCTTCCGGCAACGATTCTCTTGCCGAACCGAGGACCTTGCGTGACGGAGATTTCCGAAAAGCTGCAAAAAACCATTGATGGATTGATGGACGGCGACCGGGCGTCGCTGGCCCGGGCGATCACCGCGGTCGAGAACCGCACGCCGGACGCGCGCCATATCCTTAAAAGAATTCAGCCGAAGTTGGGCCGCGCCTTGGTTGTCGGCTTCACCGGACCGCCGGGAGCGGGAAAATCGACCCTGATCAACGCTTACGTGACCGAGTTGCGCAAGCGGGGCAAATCGGTGGCCGTGTTGGCGGTCGACCCGTCGAGCCCGGTCAGTGGCGGGGCGATCTTGGGCGACCGCATCCGCATGGCCGAGCATACCAACGATCCGATGGTTTTCGTTCGCTCCTTGGCCTCGCGGGGCCATTTGGGCGGCTTGTCGCGCATGGCGGCGCGGGTGGTCGATGTGATGGATGCGGCGGGCCGCGACGTGGTGGTGATTGAAACCGTTGGAACCGGCCAATCGGAAGTGGAAGTGGCCGAGGTGGCCGGAACCAAGGTGGTGATTTCAGCCCCCAGTCTGGGCGACGGCATTCAGGCGATCAAGGCGGGGATTCTCGAAATCGCCGATGTGTTGGTGGTCAACAAATGCGACCTGCCGCACGCCAAGGATACCAAGGCGCAACTGAAATCCATGCTGCATCTGCGCGAAAAGTCCGACTGGACCGTGCCGGTGATCGGCACCACGGCGACGACGTTTGACGGATTGGCCGAACTGGCCGACGCGGTGGAAGCCCATGACGCTACATTGAGGGGCGCGCGCAACCGGCTCGACCCCCGCGCCCGAACGCGCAAAGTCCTGGCCGAAACGCTCTCCCAACTGATCGAAGACAAAATTCTGAACGATCAGTCCCAGGCGTTGTTGGAAATCCTCGACGCCGTGCAAAGCGGCGAGATGGATTTCGAGGAAGCGGGAAGAACGCTTTTGGAAAAGAAAGTGGTCTAAAGCCGCTAATTTTAATGCCATTCCTCCGTTCAGTTTAATGACCGAAATGCTGGCAGAAGTTGTTTCTCTGCCCTTTAGGGTTTAGGGTCGTCTCAGAAAACAATTTCCGGCAAGAAGCTTGAGGGAAAATGTGCCAGGGGTTGTATTTTTCAAAACGATCGCAACGTTTATATATCGATTGCCGACGAAACCACTGAACGACAACTATATCTTTTAAAAATGGTGGGGTTGGAATGAGCGACGCAGGCTCCTCAGTCGCCAAATTTGTTCCGGGAAAATCCCGGTTGACGCCTCTTTTCTTAAAAATATTCACGCCTTTGGCGGCGGTTCTCGTTGGGCTGTTGGTTGTCTACGAATACCTCAATTATGAGATCGACCGGGCGGAAATAGAAGCGCGGGAAATTTCCTACAACGAGTTGGCCAAAAATAGCCTGAAACGGGATTTGGAATATTTGAGTTCCGACGTTCGCATCCTGGCGTCAAGCGAGGCGATGAACGAAATGCTCAACGGGGATTGGAGTGCCGGTCTAGCGGGGTTGACCGGTTTGTTCCTCACCTATTCAACCGACCGGGGTTTTTACGATCAGGTTCGCTATATCGACGAAACGGGGATGGAGCGGTTGCGGGTCAATCTCGTCGATGGGAGGCCACTGGTCATCCCGAAAGACCGGTTGCAGGATAAAAAGCACCGCTATTATGTCCGCGAGGCGATGAAGCTCGGACCGGGCGGCGTTTATGTATCGCGCCTCGACCTTAATGTGGAAAACGGTCAAATCGAGCGGCCGTTCAAACCGATGATCCGGATCGCTCAGCCGGTGTTCGACAATCAGGGCCGCAACAGGGGCGTGGTGGTCCTAAATTATCTGGCCGCTCATTTGCTGAACCGCTATGTCGCTTCCATCCCAAAAGACGGGAGCAACAGCCATATCGTGAACAGCGACGGGTATTGGATTTATTCGCCGTCCGGAGCCCACGATTGGGGATTTATGTTTGAGAACGGCAAAAAATTCTCCGATGAATATCCTTTGGAATGGCAAGCCATCCAAGACAAAGACGAGGGGGTTATCCATTCGCCGGTGGGGTTCATTTCATTTACCACCATCCGGCCGAATGAGATCATCGCCCGTCGGGCAAATTCGGGTGAGGTCCAAGAGCGGTTTTGGAAAATCGTCAGCGTTCTTCCGCCGCACCGGTTCGATTTGGCTGGGATGTTGAAAAACCGCCCCTATGACCTCTTGGCGTTTATGGGCTTATTGGCCTTTCTGGCTTTGGTAAGCCTTTATGTCGCCTTTGCGCGGAAAGCCGAAATGCAGGCCCAGAACGATCTTCTTTTGGCGAAAATCGAGGCGGAGCGGGCCAACAAAACCAAGTCGGAATTCCTCGCCAACATGAGCCATGAGTTGCGAACCCCGCTTAACGCCATTATCGGCTTTTCCGGCACCATGATGCTCGAAATGTTCGGGCCGCTGGGTGATAAGTACAAAGAACAAATCAACGATATCAACAATTCCGGCGAACACCTTTTGGAACTGATCAACGATATTCTCGATATTTCGGCGATTGAAGCCAATGCCATCAAGCTCGTTGAAAGTCAGGTGGCGGTTGAAAAAGTCATCCAATCGGTAGCGCGGCTGATGGAACACCGGGCCGAAAAACGCCGCGTCGCCTTCACTATCGACGTGCCCCCGACTCTCCCGACGCTTTATGCCGACGAGCGGCGGGTCAAACAGGTGCTGCTCAACCTCCTGTCCAACGCCATCAAGTTCACTGACGAGCAGGGCCGCGTCCACCTGCGCGCCGCCCGTAATGACGACGGCTCGCTGGCAATTTCAATTTCCGATACGGGAATCGGCATGGATGAAGAAGAGGCGGCAATCGCCTTGACCGTCTTTGGGCAGATCGAGGGGAGTTTGATACGGAAGTACGATGGCGCCGGGCTTGGCCTTCCATTGTCCAAACAGTTGATGGAAATTCACGGCGGGACATTAACCGTCACCAGCAAAAAGGGCGAAGGGACGACCGTGACGGCGACCTTCCCGGCGGAACGGGTCGGAAACGAACCGACAGGCGATCCGTCATTCGGTTAGACTCTGTTTCAGCTCCTGTCTGAATTTCCGGTCTTTTTTTAAGTGCCACTCCCGGCTCATGGCGTCCGAGCGGGTAAGGTGTTTTTCCGCATAGAGCAGAACCCAACTGCGCCCTCGGGTCGATTTGGCGCCAGTGCCGTTATTGTGGGCTTTGAGGCGCTGGTTTAGATCGGTGGTCCAGCCCACATAGGTTTTGCCGCCATCTGCGCCGGGGCTGCCTATGACATAAGTGAAACAGGGCATAATCGATCGCGCTCTAGGGAATTGCTGCGCAGCATTTTTGCAATAAAAGAAGGCGAGCGCCACGGTTAAGCAGCGCCCGCCTTGCATATCTAAAGATCGTGCGGTTTTTTAGTCGACGATTTCGGCTTTGAGGCTGTCCATAAAGCCCAAAACATCGGCCCGTTCAGGATCTTGAACGCCCAGGTGGTCGAGTGCCTCGGCTACATGGTTAACGAAGCGGCTCCAGTCTTCTTCATCGATGCCCATGCCTTCGTGGGACACTTTCATGTCGCGGCCGGTGTAGTACATGTTGCCGCCGGAAGCGTTGGCGAGGTAGTCGATCAGAAGTTGGCGTTCGCGGGCGATGCCGTCTTTGCTTCGGTTTTGCCAGAAGCGGCCTAGTTTTTCGTCGGCCATCAGTCGCGGCAGGATGTTATCGACGGCAATGACAAGGACGTCGTAGCCGCCAAGGCGTTCGTAAAGAGATTTCTCGGACATTGTTGTGATTGCTCCTCACCCAAGAGTGAAATTTTGCTAATTGACCGGCGGGTTATGTGCATTGGTGGGAGCGATCACCTTATCTTCGGTCAAGTATCCGAGTGTTTTGGTCGGAAATTAAAGGCCGATCTGAATTTTGTCGCGGGCCCGCTTCCATTTGGATTTTGTGTCTGCGTCGAGCACGATATCGGCGTCGGCTTCGATAATATCCCACCCGCCCCGTTTGATTTCGCCTTCCAACTGACCCGGCGCCCAGCCCGCGTAGCCGAGCAGCATGAGATAGCGCTTCGGCCCTTTCCCCGCCGCAATGGCCCGCACCACGTCCGGGTTGGCGGTCATCGAGATGCCGTTGTTGATGACCACCGTATTGGCCGCTTTAAATCCGGGGCCGTGGAGGATAAACCCCAGACCCGGCTCCACCGGTCCGCCCCGGTGCAAGCGGATGGGCAGCTCCGCCCCTTCGGCGCTGCCTTCCTTGGGTTCGATCCCCAATCCTTTCATCAAAGACAGCACCGGTCCCCGGCCCATTTCCCGGTTGAGGATCAGGCCGAAGGCGCCGTTTTGATCGTGTTCGATGATCAGCACGACCGTTTCGGCGAAATTAGGGTCTCTCATGTCCGGGCTGGCGACCAGCATCTTACCGGTCATGGTTTCGGCAAAAACCGGCCCGGAAAAGCAGAGCAAAAGAAAGGATATGATGAAAAACCGTTTCATCGGCGCAGCTTACATCAGGTTTTTAAGAAAGTCCCAATCGATCCGGTCGAACCGGGTCAAGGCCACCGGCCCCGCATAGAGGGTGCGGTTTTTCAAGGTTAGGGGCACATTGAGGATCGACCGTCCGCCGGTCTCCGGCCGTTTGGCCAATGCGCCCAACACCATTTTAGCCAGCGGAGCGTCGCGCGGGCGCATCACCTGTCGATCAACCAAAGCGTCGATGATCTCGATATAACCGGAAACCCGGGCGATGGCGCGGCCCACCGGTTGCAGTGCGCCATCCAGGGCCAAAGTGCCCTCGGTGGCGAGGTGGACGGGGCCCTGGTCGAGGGAAAGCCGGAGGATCTGTAGCGTCCCGCCGATATCGCGCCAGGTGGCGAGCGAGTTTTGCAAGGTGTGGGCCTTGGGGATGCCTCCCATCAGGCTGGCTTCGATGGTCGCCTCTTTGACGGTGTTGCCCCAGGGGCTGGAGAGCCGCTTGGGCAATTGTGCATCGGTCGCCCTTACCAGTAAGTCGTAAGCGGATTGCTGGGCCGACGGGTCTGGAGCCGTATTTGCCTGGGCCTGCGCTTTAAGATAGGAAACGCCCATCACATCGCCCGACGCGGTTTCGACCATTTCGAGGTTTTCGACCCGCAAATCCGCCTGCCAGCGGGTGGTTTTTCCGTTGGCGTTGACATCGGCGTCGAAACGGTCGGCAACGCCGGTGAACGTCCGTAAACGGTCTTGCAGCAAAAACCGTGTCTGTAGGTCCCCTTTCAGCGAAACGGTTAAACGGGCCGGTGAAAAAGGCGACAGAGTGCCAACCATCTGCTCCGCTCTAAAGTGCGTTCCGTCGGGTGCCGTAATGCCGACCTTGTCGAGCGTTACCGTTACATTGGACGGAAACCCAGTGATGGCCAGGCGTTCGTAACCTGCATCGAATCTCTGTGCGATGAGGCTGGCGGTTTGTTTTTCCACATGGCTGCGCATCTGCCCGGCCAGATAGGACCAATAGCCGGCATAGGCCGCCGTCAAAACGACGAGCGAAACCAATCCGGACAAAAGCTTTCGATTCCGGGACGAAATCATCGGGCGGGCGATATCATCGAGCTTTGAATCCATGGGACGGGACTATACGATCCCCGAAGAACGATTTCTAGAAGGCTTCATGACCGACCGAGACGACTTTTGGGTGTTTGGATACGGCTCGCTGATGTGGCGGCCGGGGTTCGACTTTGAAGAAGCGGTGACCGCGACGGTGTACGGCTATCACCGGGCGCTCTGCGCCAAGTCCTACGCCTACCGGGGCACCAAAGAGGTGCCCGGCCTGGTGATGGGCTTGCAGCGGGGCGGCTGCTGCCGGGGCCGCGCCTTCCGGGTCGCGCCGGACAAAAAAGACGAAACGGTGCGCTACCTGCAGGAGCGCGAACTGATCAGCGATTTCTACGACGAGAAATTTTTGACCGCCCGCACTGAAGCGGGGGCCGTCACCGTCTATACCTTCGTCGCCGATCCCGATCACGAACAATACGCCGGGCATTTGAGCGCCGAAGAAGCGGTGGAGTACGTGTTGCAAGGCCAAGGAAAGATGGGCCGGGCGCTCGACTACCTGCGCAGCACCATCGAACATCTGGACGACCTGGGCATCCCCGACGGCCCGCTGCACGGCTTGCTCAAAACGGCCGAGGCGGAAGAGGCGAGGCGAAAAGGGGGCCGTTAGAGCCCCATTTCCCACCTACTTCGACAGTTCTGCGGCGCGGGCGAAGAAGAGGTCCGGGTCGAAGCTGGCGCTGAATTTGCCTTTGAACGGCGCATCGGCGGCGGCTTTCAGCAGCGGTTCGGGCAACTCGCCGTTGCCTTTCTGCCAGCGGGTCATTTCCGGGTGATCCTGAAGCTTCTTTAAAGCTTCCATCCGCAGCATCACGGCGGCCGACTTGTTGGTGTCGCCGGGAAACAGTTCGCACATGGCGATGGCGACGGAGGTGATGTCGTCGAAGCCGTCCAGACCGGCCATGCGTTGGGCGGCCTTGGATAGGTCGCTATAAGGAACGGGTGCCAACTGAGCCTTGTAGTCCATATCGCGTCTCCCTACTAACGGTAGGGGTAAAGATTCGGCGATTCGCCGTTAAAAGGCGGTTAACGGGTAATGACGGCTCCGTGAAACCGGTCTGCCGGGTGATTAGCCGCCAAGGAAGGTGGTCAGCAAAGGGAGGGTGCGGTCGTAGAGGTCGATCAAAACATGGGCAACGAAATCATTCAGCGCACCGCCTAGGGCTGCGCCAGCCGCCAACCCTTTCCAAAACGCCTTTCCAGACCTTCTATGCTTCCGGCCGTTGCCCAAAAGAAAACTCCCGAACGAGATAGAACTCATACGGGAGTTTGATGATTTCGCGCCTTTATAGGGCTTCAAGTCAATGGAAAATTTTACGGTCGTATTGCTTGAATTCCCGAGATGCACATCATGTATTTATTCAAGCGCGTTTCTTTAACAAATTTGACCCAGATTTTTCCTCACCCGCATTTGGAATAGCCGCAGCTGGTGCAGGCGTCGCAGCCTTCTTGGCGGATCATGCTGGGTTGGCCGCAGCGCGGGCAGGTGCGGAAGCCTTTGCCTGCGTTGGCCGACGGGGGTGAGTTTACCTCGGGCTTGTCTGCGTCGTTCGCCACGTCCACCGTGCCGCCGCCGATGGCGACCACCTGGGGCTGGGCTTGCGCTTCGCTGATCGGGCCGTCGTCGGTTTTGATGAAGCCGATGGCGATCATGTGATTTTCGATGATGTTGCCGATGGCGGCGAGCAGCGACGGAATGTACTTGCCGCCGACCCAGTGGCCGCCGCGCGGATCGAACACGGCTTTCAGTTCCTCGACGACGAAAGTGACGTCGCCGCCACGCCGGAACACCGCTGAAATCATCCGGGTGAGCGCCACGGTCCAGGCGTAGTGCGCCGTGTCCTTGGTGTTGATGAACACCTCGAAGGGGCGGCGGCGCCCGTCGACGACAATGTCGTTAAGCGTGATGTAGATGGCGTGGTCGCTTTCCGGCCAAGCGAGCTTGTAGGTCGCGCCGGGCAGGGCCTCGGGGCGGTCCAAGGGTTTGAACATCTGGTGGACCACCGCGCCGATGTTATCGGCCTTTTTCTCCACCTTCTGGGTCGGCGGTTCCAGCGGTAGCTCGCCCTGGCCGTCGTCGGCTTTCTTTTCCGATTTAATTTGCAAAACCGAGCCCGTCACGTCGTTGGGCCGGTAGGTGGTGCAGCCCTTGCAGCCCAGATCGTAGGCTTCGAGATAAATTTCCTTGAAGGCCTCGAACGAAATGTCTTCCGGGCAGTTGATGGTCTTGGAGATGGAACTGTCGACGTATTCCTGAATTTTCGCCTGCATGACCAAGTGATCGCGTGGGCTCAATACCTGGGTGTCGACGAAGGCGTCGGTCAGCGGGGCCGCGTCGCCGTTGATCTGGCGGTAAGCGCGCAGGGCGTAGTCGCTGACCTCTTCTTCCTTGCGGGTGCCGTCGGGCATCAAAACGTTGCGGGTGTAGCTGAAGCTGAAGACCGGTTCCAGCCCCGAAGAGACGTTGTCGGCGTAAAGCGAGATGGTGCCGGTGGGAGCGATGGAGATCAGGTGGCTGTTGCGGACGCCGTTTTCGGCGATGGCGGCGCGCACGTCTTCGTCCAATTGGCCGATGAATTCGCCTTCCAGATGCTTTTCGATGTCGAGCAGCGGGAACGCGCCTTTTTCTTTAGCCAGTTCGGTGGAAGCCAGATAGGCGGCGCGGCGGATGGTCGCCATCCATTGATCGGTCAGCGCAACCGCGCGGGCCGCGCCGTAACGCGCACCGCACATAATCAACGCGTCGGCCAGGCCGGTGATGCCCAACCCGATCCGGCGTTTCGATTCCGCTTCGGCGCGGTGTTGGGGCAAGGGATAGTTGGAGACGTCGATGACGTTGTCCATCATGCGTACGGCGACGGCGACCAGACGGGCCAGTTCCTCTTCGTCGATCCGCGCTTCAGGCGTGAACGGTTGGCTGACCACGCGCGCCAAATTGACCGAGCCGAGCAGGCAGGTGCCGTAAGGCGGCAGGGGCTGTTCGCCGCAGGGGTTGGTCGCATGGATTTCTTCGGCGTACCAAAGATTGTTCAAGCGGTTGATGCGGTCGATGAAGATCACGCCCGGCTCGGCGTAATCATAGGTCGAACGCATGATCGTGTCCCATAGGTCCTTGGCCTTGACCGTTTTGTAGACGACGCCTTTGAATTCCAGGTTCCAATCGGCGTCCTCGCGCACCGCGGTCATGAACGGATCGGTGACCAGGACGGACAGGTTGAACATCCGCATCCGGCCGGGATCGCGTTTGGCTTCGATAAACGCTTCGATGTCCGGGTGGTCGCAGCGCATGGTGCCCATCATCGCCCCGCGCCGCGATCCGGCGCTCATGATGGTCCGGCACATGGCGTCCCAAACATCCATAAAACTGAGCGGACCCGAGGCGTCGGCTCCGACGCCGTGCACCTTGGCGCCTTTGGGCCTGAGCGTTGAGAAGTCGTAGCCGATGCCGCCGCCTTGCTGCATGGTCAGCGCGGCTTCCTTGAGACTGTCGAAAATGCCTGCCATGTCGTCGGGGATGTCGCCCTGGACGAAACAGTTAAACAGGGTCACGTTGCGCTCGGCGCCCGCGCCCGACAGGATGCGCCCGGCGGGCAGGAACTTAAAGCCCGAGAGCGCGTCGTAAAACGTCTCTTCCCAAAATTCGGCGTCGGCTTCAACGGCGGCGAGGCTTCTGGCGACGCGCCGCCAGGAATCTTCAATGGTCCCGTCGACCGGCTCGCCGTCCGTTGTTTTCAACCGGTACTTCATATCCCAAATCTGTTGGGAAATGGACGCCACCTGGACCATCTATGGGCTCCGTTACTACTAAACGAGAAAAGTGTAGCCGCTCATGACGAAGAGGGCCGCAAATTTTGATTTTATCCAAATGTTCTCGTTTTGTCTTCAACATAAGTATGCACAAGCGTGCAGTGTTTCAAGCCGCTATAAATCTTGATTTCAGGAGTTATCCCCGGTTTTCACAGAGTATTAAAAGTTCAATCCTGTGGAGGGAGGAGTTGGGTTTCGCCTTCTTCTTTCAGGCGGTTGCTGGCGGTTTCGATCGCCTCTTCCAATTGTTGCATCAGATCGCGCGACCTCAGCCCTTTTGGCAGGGCGGGCAAAAACTCGACGGTGACCACGCCGGGGCGTTTGATGAACCGTTTGGGCCCCCAGAACAGGCCCGAGTTGAGCGCGACGGGAATGACCGGGGCGTCCACCGCCTTGTCGATGGCGGCGACGCCCGGGTGATAGATCGTATGTTCTCCGGGTTCGGTCCGCGTCCCTTCGGGGAAAATGATGACGTTTCGGCCCTGTTTGACGGCATTGGCCGAGTCTTTGACGAGTTTTTTCATCGCGCTGGCGCCCGCTTTCCGGTCGACCGCAATCATGTCCACCCTGGCGATGTACCAACCGAACAAAGGGATTTTCAGAAGTTCTTTTTTAAGCACGTAGGCCGGATCGCCGGAGATTAGAAAAAAGAAACCCGTGTCCCAGGCGGATTGATGTTTGGAGGCGAAGATGGCCGGTCCGTCGGGAAGATTTTCGGCGCCGCGGATTTCATAGCGCAGGCCGACGAATTTCTCCAGTGACCAGAAGATGGATTCGGCCCAGTGCCTCAAACCGCCGACAGTATAGGACCGCGGCAAAAGCAGCGTTCCGAGCATCAGAATCGCATTGATCGTGCCGTAGCCGTAAAAGGCAAGATTGAAGATAAAAGACCGAAGAACGGCCATGGAATGTGGTCCCTTTACGCAGCGAGGTCGGTTATTTCTTGGCGAATCTTGGCAAGGAGATACTTCGTATACTCACTCATAATCAAGCGTGCTGTTCCGGGCCAGGTCCACCAACTGTCGATTTTTACGTTTTCGGTAAATACCGGATGAGGAATAATCGTCGTTTTGGGCAGCCGGTGGCGAAGCTCCAGCAGGCTGCGCGGCATGTGGTAGGCGGCGGTGACCAGCCGCAGCGATTGAATGCCGGCTTTCTTCGCCCACTCGGCCGTTTCCTCGGCGTTGCCGATGGTGTCGTCGGCGTCGCCGATTTCGATCTTCCAGTTGGCGCCCTCTTTCGAGCGTTCGGCGATATCGAGAAGCTGTTTCACTTCGACGCCGCGGTAGACCCCCGAAATAAACAACCGGTCGGCCATGCCGTTGGCCATCAGGGTGAATCCGGCGCTCAAACGTTGGCTGCCGCCGGTCAAAACGACGATGGCGTTGGTCCGGGTCGAAACGTCCTCGACGCTTTTGGGCAGGTCTTTGGCGAACTGCACGAGACCGGCCGTCCAGGCGGTCAAAACGATCAACGCGAGGATCAGGCGTCCGGTCCATCGCCGACGCCCTTCTTTTCGTTTTCCCCCGAACCGTCTTTCCGTCATGACGGACCTATATCATTTTTTTCAATCGGCGCTGAACGGTGGCTCGGGCGGTGACGCGGGCGATGAGCGCCGTAATCACCGGCAGAATAGCCAGAACGGTCCATTCGAAGAGACCGAGCGCCAAATCGGGCAGCAGCGTACTTTCCAGCCGTCCGGCCAGATATCCGATGACGAAGAGGGTGGGAACGGCGAACCCGACGCCGATGACGCCGCCTTTAAGGCCCAGGACCATGGCATGATGGCCGAACTGACGGCCGACGTAACTATCGTGTGCGCCGATCAAATGAAGCGTTTCGATGATCGGATGGTGAAGCGCCAAACCCGCCCGGGTGGTGAAGACCAGCGTGCCGACGGTGGCGAAACCGATCAACCCCAAAACCGAGGCCGCCAGCATTTGGATCGATTGGACCAGTTGGATCAGCCGTTGCAGCCATACACTGTGGTCGTCGACCGAAACTCCCGGGGTGATTTTTTCAAGATCGCGGGTCAACTGGGGCAGATCAATCGCCGAAGCGGCCGCCAATTCCACGTCGATCAGCATGGGCAGCGGTAAGTTGCCGATGGTATCCGATTTACCCAGCCAAGGCTCCAAAAGGGTCATGACCTCGCTCAAAGGAACCGCCCGCGCCTGGGCGACGCCATGGGTCCGGTTCAGCAGATTGAGGGCGTTGGTCAGAATTTCCTGATCTTTTTCCTCGTCCTCGCCCGGTGGAATTTGAACCGTCAGGGTATGACTGACACCGGCTTCCCAGTCACTGGAAACCCGGTCGAGCACCATGACCCCCGCGACGGCCAGGGCGGCGAGGTAGACCATGAAAGCAATCAGCCACGGCAGGAAACGGGTTGCCGGGTCTTTATTTAAAGGGAGGTCGGAGCGCCTGTTAAGCATTTCAGGCCTGCCCTCCACGGGGTTGGGGCTGTCCGGCGCGCGGCCGGGCCAGCGGGTCGAACACCGGCGCGCCGCCGGTCATTTTCCCGTCGGTCAAGGTCAGGATCGGATGCCCCAGGCGTTCGATCAAGGCGTGGGAGTGGGTGGCGATGACCACCGTCGTTCCCAGCTTGTTGAGTTCCTCGAACAGGTGGAGCAGGCGAAAGGCCATGCCGTCGTCGACGTTGCCGGTCGGTTCGTCGGCGAGCAGGAGTTTGGGCTGGGTAATCACCGCCCGGGCGATGGCGACCCTTTGCTGCTGGCCGCCCGACAGGGTCGGCGGCCTGGCGTCCATGTGGTTTTTTAGGCCCACCCAGGCCAGCAATTCTTCCGTGTGCTTGCGGACGTCGCTTTCCGGCGTGTTGGCGACGCGCAGCGGCAGGGCGACATTGTCGAAGGCGCTCAGGTGGTCGAGCAGCCTGAAATCCTGGAACACGACGCCGATTTCGCGGCGGACCAAGGGCAGTTTATCGCGCGCCGTCGTCGCGATGTCCTGGCCGAACAGGGTGATGAGGCCGCGTGACGGTCTCTGGGCCAGATACATCAGCCGTAGCAAGGAGGATTTGCCCGCGCCGCTGGGACCGGTGAGGAAGTGAAACGACCCGCCGCGCAGCTGAAAGGAGATATCGCGCAGTACTTCCGGTCCGACGCCGTAGCGCAGGCCCACGTTTTCGAATCGCACGACAATTTCCTGTTTTTCGGCCAATGAACTCAATGCTCCCCTGTAATCTTCCCTTTTGTGCGGGATTCGTCGATAGCGGGCAACCGCGCAGTTTTCAAGGCAAAGATGGCATGACGGACCAAACAGGTCCAGCTTGCAGAAGACGAATACCTCCAAGTGCTTGCGCCGCTTCCTTCAAACATCTATAAGTGTTTAAAAGCCATAACTTATTTCGTCTGCAATGATTATCTCCTGTCCTGTCTGCGGTTCACAGTACAACATGGAAGCATCCCAGCTGGGCGCTGAGGGGAGGAGTGTGCGTTGCAGTACGTGTGGGCATAAATGGAAAGCGACAAGCGCTCAATTGCGTCAACCGCCTCCCCCACCGCCCCCGCAGCCGATGATGCATCCGGCTCCCCAACAGTATTACGCGCAGCCGCAACAGCCTCAGGCCCAATACGCGGCGCCGCCACCTCCTCCGCCACCGCCACCACCACCACCGCCGCCTCCTCCGCCGCCGGAGCCGGAACCCGAGCCCGTTTACGAGCCGGAACCGGAACCCGAAATGGACGAGGAAATGGATGTTCCGGTCGCCAACGATATCGACGCCATGTTCGGCGAAGACGACGACGAGATGGATTTGGACGCCATGGATATGGATGGCGGCGATATGGATATGGCCGAGCCCGAAGACGACGACGTGCCTTCGGCCGAAGAAATCGAATCCATGTTCGAGGGCGACGAAGAGCCCGAGCCCATGCAGTCCTTAATGGGGGCCGATGAAGACGACGCGCCGGACTACGACGACCCGGACGACATTCCCGATGAAATTCCCGAGGTTTTCACCTCGCCGCTGTCAAGGCGGAAACAGGAAAAAAGCGGTGGCGGCTTCGTTAAATTTCTGATGGTGTCGCTTTTGCTGATCGGCGGTTTGGTCGCCGGGATTTATTTCGGTAGAGACTACATCGTCGAATTTTATCCGGACGCCGAAGAGTATTACGCCATGGCCGGTCTAGGCGGGGATGCGCCGGGGGCGGGCCTGGATATCCGGAATGTCCGTTCCGATCGCTCCGATGCCGGTGGCAAGGATATTCTGGCGGTTTGGGGCAGCATTATCAACGTGACCGATCAGGACCGGGCGGTTCCGCAAATCCGTGTTTCGCTCTACGATGCGCGGAACGAGGAAGTCCAATACATGATGATCAA
>Ga0070727_10003154_pt1 | contig 15244 bp, 13 predicted proteins | sample tdAd472_FD_66722 | JGI IMG/M metagenome (GOLD analysis project Ga0070727, IMG submission 66722) | Marine sediment microbial communities from the Atlantic coast under amendment with organic carbon and nitrate - tdAd47.2 | ecosystem: Environmental > Aquatic > Marine > Coastal > Sediment | place...
GTAGACGTCGGACAGATCGTCGCCGAAGAACGACTCGAAGACGACCTCGGCGCAGAACACACCATCGATCGGGAAGAGCCCCGACGCGATGCCCGGCCCGGTGCAGGCCGCAGGGGCCGGCTCCCCGGGCAGCGACGACGCGATGGACCCCTCGGGCGTGTACAGCTCGACCGTGTCGGCCGGGCCGGATCCGGCGATGCCGTCCTGCACGATCGTCAGATCGCAGTACGACGCGCTGCGAACCGTGCGCAGCCCCGTCCGGGTCGCCGCGGGATCGTCGAACGTCCGCACGGCCGGCGAGATCTCGAACGTCCCGGTCTCGGAGTCGACGCGGCCGGTGAATCGATAGACCGCCGTGTAGGCGCCCCGGTCGATCTCCGGGCCGTCGGCGCCGCCGTCCTCGACGGCCGCCGTCGACTCGTCCGAGGTGTCCGGATCTAGGTCATCGCCGCCGCATGCTGCGACAAGGCCGACCGCGGCACAGAGAGCAAACGTCCATCGCATGGGAGATCGAGCCATCACGGGCGCTCCGTTGGCAGCACCGCGGCGGTGACCGACGCGGTGGTTCGCATCCACGACCTGGATTTCAAGACCGGGGCCCCGGACGGACGCGCGCCGTGCACACGTCCCCCGGGATTCTCGAACGATAGAGAAGCCACGTGTGCCCTTCGGCGCAAGGCGAATCGTGATCCGTCACGCCGCTGTCAAATGCCGCAGCGCGTCAGTCGTCGTACCGCGGTCGACGACGCTGCTTCTTGGTCTGCGACCGCTGCTTCTTCGCCGTGATCCGTCGCTGGACCGCACCGCGGGACGGGCGGGTCTTCTTGCGACGGCGCGCGACCTCGAGCGCGGCACGCAATCGTTCGGCGAGCCGGCGACGGGCCTCGTCGAGGTTGCGCTTCTGGCTCCGGTGCGACGACGCCGAGATGAGGATCTCGCCCTCGTTCGTGAGGACGGACGCCCACCGGGCCAGCACGCGCTCGCGCATGCGGTCGTCGAGGGCCTCGGACGTCGCCGGAGTCCAGCGCAACGTCACCCGCGTCTGCGAGCGGTTGACGTGCTGGCCCCCGGGCCCGGATCCGGTGCTCGTGGTATACTGGAGTTCTGCGGCCGGGATGATGACCCGGTCATTCACCTGTAGGTCCTGCATGCACCGATCGTGACACGTCACCGGGCATGAGGCCAGCCCCGATCGATCGCGATGTCTGACGAAACGGACCGACTGGCGCGCGCCCGCGCCGCGCTCGAAGCCCTGCGCGACGAGCTCGAGGCGATGCTCGACAGCACGGACGAGGGCGCGCGCCCCGTCGACCTCGACACGCCCATCGGGCGCCTCTCGCGGATCGACGCCATGCAGCAGCAGAAGATGCTGCAGGCGCATCGGGATCGCGCACGCGTTCGGCTGCGGCAGACGATGGCGGCGCTCGCGGCGGTGCGCGACGGATCGTGGGGCGAGTGCCGGCGCTGCGGTGACGACATCGACGAGCGCCGGCTCGAGGCCCGCCCCGAATCCCCGCTGTGCATGCCGTGCACGGAGGCGATCGAACAGGGGCGATGATGCATCGGCGCGATTCTACGCTTGAATTGTCGTGCCGATCCGCTATGAAGGCGCCCCCCGAGTCCGCAGGTGCCCGGCGCCATCGCCGGCCGCGCAGCCCCTACCCCCGAGATGGAGACCGCATGTATCAGGTCGTGAACGGTGAAGACGTCGTCGAGAAGGACACCCGCGAAGAGGCGATCGAGCTCGCCCGTGAGCTGAGCTCGCAGACGCACCGTCCGGTGATCGTGCAGGACGAAGCCCGCGTCGAGAAGCTCACGTACAGCGAGGGTGACCTCAGCAAGTACCTGTACGAGACCCGCGGCCGCCGCCGCTGATCTCGGACCGACGAACGTCCGTTCGACGAAGAGCCGCGCCCCACTCCGGGCGCGGCTCTTCTCGTTTTGAGGTGTCTCCGCTGGTGCTCCGAATCACCGGTGCCGCTCGATTGCCCTCCCCGTGCCCCTGCCCTTGCCCGTGCCCGTGCCCGCGAAGGGGTGGGCAGGGGCAGGGGGCGACGGGGCGAGCAGGGGTTGGGGCAGGGGCACGGGCAGGTCCGTGCGGGGTCCACCGGGGTTGGTGGGGCGACCAGGGGTTGGGGCACGGGCAGGGGCACGGGCACGGGCAGGTCCGTGCGGGGCGCACCAGGGGTCGACGGGGCGAGCAGGGGCTGGGGCACGGGCACGGGCAGGGGAGCGCGGTGCGCAGTACCCACGAACGACGAACGGCGCCCTCTTGCGAAGGCGCCGTTCGTGGTCGTGGGGCGAAGCGGATTACTCCGCGGCGTCCGGCGAGTGCATCCGCTCACCGCGGAAGTTCCGGAACTTCGCCTTCGGGACGAAGAACCCGATCACGTACACGCGCAGCAGCATCCACCAGAAGCTCGGCTCGTTGAGCGCCGGATCGATCTGGTCCTCGATGCGCTTGTGCTCGGCGGGCAGCTCCGACCAGTGCAGGCCGGGCTTGTTGTGGTGGGCCGTGTGGTAGCCGTTGTTGAACAGCAGGAAGTTCAGCCCGAACCCGACGATATTCCGCGAGTGGTTGATGTCCGACTCCTCGTCGGCGTGGATGTGCTGCACGTAGTTGAAGAGCAGGACGAAGAAGAGTCCCACCTGGTGCGGCAGCACGATGTAGAGCAGCGCCTTCTGCCAATCGAGAGCCAGCGCCACGCCGTAGATCACGACCAGCAGGCCGTACTGGGCCATGCAGAACCAGAACTTCGACCGGCTGTTCGACCACAGGCGCTTGAGGTACGCGCGGATGGGCGTCTGCTGGTGCCACGCCGACATCGCCGGGTACGTGAGCAGCGTGAGCAGGTTCGTCCGCTCCGTGTGCCGCCACGTGATCGTGTAGTCGCCTTCCTTGTTCGTGAACCGGTGGTGGTTCGTGTTGTGGGTGGGGATCCACGCGAACACCGGGTACCCGTAGAACGCCGTCAGCCACAGGTCGGTCGCCCGATTCAGGACCTTCGACTTCCACATCGGCAGGTGGTTGTGGTTGTGCGCCATGACGGTCACCGTCACGGCCATGAAGCACGCGAGAACGACCGTGAAACCATTCGGCACGGGCTGCATCCAATTGAAGACGAGGAGGCCTGTGGTGATGGCCATGTAGATCAGCGTCTTCACGTCAGCGGCGTAGCGAAGCACGACAGCAGATCCGGTCTGGAGTGCGCGCCAGCCACGGCGCGCGAGACAAGGGAATCGAGTGGCACGTCCCGCCGTTGGCTTTGACCCGAAAGGGTCGTGCTCAGTCGACCCGAACCGGTGGCTTTGCCACGGGACGCTCGTCGGCTATCACGACCTGGGACTCGTTCGCAACCTGCACTTTCACAAAGGGAATTCGACATGAAAACCGACCGGCGAGCCTTTCTTCGCACCCTCGCCACGGCGGCTGGCGCCGTGATTCTCGTGCCCGCGGTTTCGGCGTGCGGTGGCGCGACGACGACCCCGGACACCTCCACCGGGATGTCACCGATCCCGAAGGCTCGACCGGACGGCTGGGACCCGATGGCGTTCAACCGCGCCCGCGGCAACGCCGGTGCGATCCCGGACACGTACCTCGACGACATCAACGGGCCGGACGGCGACGCGCAGCACCTCGGCAAGCACCTGCCGTGGCTGCCGCAGCTCGACGCGAACCTCGTGCCCGCCGGGTTCATCGCCATCATGTGGGGCGATCCGGACGTCGGCCACGCGCGGCACCCGAACGCGCCGCGCACCGACGACAACCCCGAGGGCCACTGGTACAACTGGATCCGCATCCGGAAGGCCACGGACGACGACGCGACCGAGCTCGAGTCGACCTACACGGACTGGCCGGGCACCGGCGACGACGACACCGGCGCCTACGCCGTGTTCGGCGGGGGCGACCTGACGGACGACAGCGGCAAGAACACGATCTACCTCGCCGCCCTGCCCGACGACGTGCAGTCCGGCGACCGGGTTCGAATCCACGCCCACTGCCTGACCCACGGCGAGTACGTGGACTTCGTCAACATCCCCTGACCGGACGGCGCTGGACGCGCGGGTCACGCAGTTGATGCAGACCCCGGTGCAGGATAAGGTCCGCCCAACGTTCGATCGTGGGAGATCTCCATGCCTGGACTGGACCGCCCGTCCACCTTCCGACTCGCCGTGCTCTGTCTCACCGCGCTCGCTGCGTCCTTCGTCGTCGCGTGCGGCGGGGACGGAGGCGGCGGGGCGTCGTGCAACGACGGTGACTGCGTGACGCCGCCGCCGAACTTCTGCGACGGCGACATCGCGTGGAGCTTCCTGCCCTTCGGCGCCTGCGACGGCGCGACGTGCAACTACTCGCCGTCGTCGTCGACGTGCGAGTTCGGGTGCACCAACGGCAGCTGCGACGACCCGCCGGACCTGTGCGAGGACGTCGACTGCTCGGCTCCCGCGCCGGCGTGTGACGGCGACACGGTCGTCACCATCGAGTCCGACGGGCGGTGCAACCCCGACACGGGCCAGTGCGAGTTCACCGACATCGACGTCGACGACTGCGCCCCCGCCGGCGAGATCTGCGTCCGCACCGACCGCGGGCCCGAGTGCTTCCTGCCCGCCGAGCACTGCAGCGACGGCATCCGCAACGGCGGGGAGTCCGACATCGACTGCGGTGGTCCGGATTGTCGCGGCTGCCGGCCCGGCGCGGTCTGCTTCGAAGAGAGCGACTGCAACACCTCGGTGTGCGAAGGCGGCACCTGCGTGTCCGCGTCGTGCACCGACTCGGTCCGCAACGGCAACGAGACCGACCGCGACTGCGGTGGCTCGTGCCGCCCGTGCCGCGACAGCCTGCGCTGCAACCGCGGCGCGGACTGCTCGAGCGGCGTCTGCACCGTCGGACTCTGCACCCCGGCGACCTGCGTCGACGGCGTGCGCAACGGCTCCGAATCCGACGTCGACTGCGGCGGCAACTGCGAACCCTGCGAGCGCGGGTCGGCGTGCAATCGCCCGACGGACTGCGACAGCCGCTCGTGCCGCGGCGACCGATGCCGCGCGCCCGCCTGCGACGACCTCGTGGTCAACGGCGACGAGACCGACATCGACTGCGGCGGCGAGTGCAACCGCTGCGCAGAAGGGTTCCGCTGCTCGACCGACGACGAATGCACCACCGGGTGGTGCAACGGCGCCGGCGTCTGCGCCGTGCGCACCTGCGAGGACGGGCTGCTCAATGGCCCTGAGCTCGACGTCGACTGCGGCGGCGACTGCGGCCTCTGTGACGACGACCAGCGCTGTCTCGCGGCCGACAACTGCGTATCCGGGGTCTGCGCCGGTGGATTCTGCGCCCCCGCGACCTGCATCGACCGCGTCCAGAACGGCGACGAGACCGACGTCGACTGTGGCGGCGACGACTGCAGCCCCTGCGACGCCGGCGAGGGGTGCCGCATCACCGACGACTGCGCCGACGACGGACGGTGCCTCGGCCGGGTCTGCGTCGCGCCGACCTGCGACGACGCCGTGCGCAACGCGCGCGAGACCGCCGTCGACTGCGGCGGGCCGGACTGCGCCCCCTGCGCCCGCAACCGGACCTGTCTCATCGACGCCGACTGCGTGACGGACATCTGCAACGACGAGGGCCGCTGCGACATCGACCGCAGCTGCTTCGACGACATCCGCAACGAAGACGAGACCGATGTCGACTGCGGCGGCGACGAGTGCGCCCCTTGCCGAGACGGTTGGGCGTGTGACGAGGACACGGACTGCGTGAGCGGTGTGTGCGCGCTGGGCGTGTACTGCGCCGAGCCGAGCTGCGACGACGGGGTGCAGAACGGCCTCGAGACCGCCATCGACTGCGGCGCGTCCTGCGGCCTCGTGGGCTGCCCGTCCGACTGCGCGCCCGGCACCCAGCTCTACGACCTTGCGGATTTTCAGCTCGGCGCGGCCTTCTGGCAACACAGCGGCGAAGGCGACGAACGCCCCACGTTCGAGAACGACGTCGGCCTCTTCTTGATCACCTGCGACGACGAGATCTCGGGCTTCGGCACCGACGTCGTCTACCGATTCGACGTCACGGAAGAAGGCAACTACCGCTTCGACACCGGCGCCACCTCGCTCGCCGACACCGACGTCCCCACCGGCGTCGCCGTGCTCGAAGGCACGTGCACCGCGTTCGAAAACGTCGCATGCGCGAACGTCCCCGACGACGGATCCCGCGCCTCGGCCACCGGGTTCCTCGAAGAAGGCGTGTACTTCATCGTCATCGACACCAACGGCGCGGTGGCCGACGTGGCCACGTGGACCCTGCGCGTGACGCGGACCTTCTGACGCGTGTCCCACCCTCGCCGCATCCATCGCGCCTGGATCCTGACCGCTGCAGACGCCCACAGCGCCTGTGACGCGTCCGATCGCCCCGCAGACCGGGTCCTGCAGGGCGTGTTCCGGGCCCGCAAGCGCATGGGGCGCCGGGACCGGGCGTTCGTCGCCGACCTCGTGTTCGCGATGCTCCGTTCGCGGCGCCGCCTCGACGCGGTCGCGGATCACGCCGCCCCCCCGCTCGATCCGGTGGAGCGCGTCGTCGCCCACCTCGTGCTCGACGGCGTGCCGGACGATGCGCTCGCCATCGACGACGTGATCGTGGCCCGCGCACGCGGCGCCGTCACCCGCTGGCGCGACCGGCCGACCCCCACCGATCCCCGCGATCAGGTGGCCGAAGCGTGGTCCGTGCCACGCTGGCTCGTCGACGCCTGGGCGACCGAACGGTCCGTCGACGCGCTGCCCGCGATCGCCGAGGCCTTTCGCGACCGCGCGCCGCTCACGATCCGCACGAATCCGCTGCGCGCGACCCGCGACGAGGTCGCCGCCGCCCTCGCGGCCGAGGGTGTCGAGACGCGGCCGACGCGATGGAGCCCACTCGGGCTGCACGTCGAGGGCCGGATCCAGTCCCGACGCAGCCCCTCGTTCGGCGACGGGCTGTGGGAAGTGCAGGACGAAGGCAGCCAGCTGCTCGCCGTGCTCTGCGCCGCCGAACCCGGTCAGACCGTCGTCGACGCGTGCGCCGGCGCGGGGGGCAAGACCCTCGCCCTCGCCGCGGCGATGCAGGGCCGCGGTTCGCTCTACGCCTTCGACAACGACGAGCGTCGCCTCGGCGGACTGCGTCCCCGGGCGCGCCGTGCGGACGCCCACAACATCCGCACCGAGGTCGTCGATCGGCCGAACCACCCGCGGCTCAAGCGACTGAAGGGGCGCGTCGACACCGTGCTGATCGACGCCCCGTGCTCCGGGCTCGGGGTGCTGCGCCGCAACCCGGACGCCGCCCGCCGCGTGACACCGGATTGGCTCGACGAGCTGCAGGGCGCCCAGCGCGGTCTGCTCGAACAGTACGCCGACGTCGTGCGGCCCGGCGGGCGCATGGTCTACGCCACCTGCTCGGTCCTCGGGCGCGAGAATCAGGACGCGGTGGACGACTTCGTGGCCCGCCATCCGGACTGGCGACGGGTGCCCGTCCGCGGCGTCCTCGAGGCCGCACGCGTCCCGGTGCCCGACGGCGTCGACACCGACCTCACCCTGTGGCCCGACCTGCACGGCACGGACGGGTTCTTCGCCGCCGTGCTCCAGCGCACCGAGGGCTGAGAGCGCGGGCCAGGAGCGCGCCACGCCCACCGCACGGTGGACGCCGCGCGCGAGGGACGCGACCCCGGACGCCGGGACGCCGTCAGGCGGCGGCGTCCGACGCGGCGTCGTACCCGGGCACCCGGGCGATGACGAAGTAGCGCCCCGGACCGTACTCGACCCGGCGCGCCACCGGCTCGTAGATCGCCGGGTCCAGCGGCTCGACGTGAAATGCGTCCAGCCACCGCCGAAGCCCGCCGCGAAACGGCTGCGCGAGCCCGCTGAGGTCGGCGAAGTCGACGATGACGACCTCGCCACCGGGGGCGAGCTGCCGGCGGCTGTGCTCGAGCGCGCCATGCGGGTCCTGCACCATCGACAGGCAGTACGAGTACAGGATCCGGTCCGGCTTCGCGCCGAGCAGGGTGTCGAGCGGGGTGTCTTCGGCGAAGCCGTGGACGAGCTTCGCCCAGGGGCACCGCTCCTCGGCCCAGCCGAGCATCTCGTCGCTGGCTTCGACGCCGCCGAGGGCGAGGTCCGGACGCATCGCACGCAGCTTGCGAAGGTTGCGCCCGGTGCCGGGGCCGATCTCGACGAGCCGCTCGAAGGGCTCGGCGGCGAGCTGACGAAGCGCGAGGTCGCGACCGAACAGGTAGTACTTGCGCGTCACGTCGTAGATCGACTTCGACAGGCCGTAGTACGTGTTGAGAAAGTCGCGGTGCTGCTGGCGTTCGTGGCTCATCGTCCCGTCCGGTGGGCGCGGATCAGTGCGCGACGCGGTACACGTGCACGTGCTTGTACTGCCGCGACCGGTCGGCGAGCGTCGCCTCGGCGGACAGGTCGTCCTGACGGACGAACCAGCGATCGAGGCCGAGGTTCGACACCATGCAGTCGTCCTCGACCGTGCGGTACAGCACGATCGCGCCGTCCTCGGACGTGCGGCGGATCTCGGACAGCAGGTTGCGCTGCACCGGCTCCGGCATCCAGTCGGGGGCGTCGCAGAGAGTGTAGTGCGACCACTCGTCCCGCCCGCCTTCGCCGAGCAGGTCGAAGATGTTGCGGTTGTGGTACCGCATCCGCGTGGGCGACCCGAGCGAGCGCTCCCACCGGTCCCGGCGCAGGTACGGCGGCACCGCGTCCTCGCGGTCGTGGTTGAAGTGCCCGGCGAGCACCCACCACGCGATCCAGTTCGTCTCGAGCTCCGTCTCGGCGACCCGGTACAGGTGCCGCAGGAAGTAGCTGATCAGGTCGGTCTGCTCCGTCTCGAGCAGACGATCGCGCTGCGAGAAGTTGATGCCCAGCGAGAGCAGCTGCAGCGGCGAGCGCATGATCATCTGCACGGCGGGCGACCGCAGCACCGGCGCGATCCACTCGTCGACCGCGGCGATGCGCTTCTCGACGGGCTCGTGCATGTACGTCCGCAGCCAGCTGGCGTCGATGCCGCTCATCATGCGCACGCCCTTCACCATCTGCGCGGTCAGCCCCTCGTGGTACATCGACTTGTTGAACCGGTCGTGGTGCCGCTTCCAGTACCGCCGGATCCAGTCGGGCATCTCGTTGCCGAAGAGCCCGATCGTGCCCTTCGGATCGCTGTGCCAGCCCCGTCCGCACAGGTCGTAGAACGACGCGTACGAGTCGAGGTGCTGTGCCGCCGTCGCCTTGAGCGCGGTGAGCGCGAGGTGGTGCTTGTTGATGTCGACGGCATCCACGCGCTGCGGGCGACCGCTCACGTGGCCCGCGACCGAGCACCCGGCGCCGGTGATGCTGAGGACGCGGGACGATTCGTCGAGCGCGAGCACCTTCTCGTCTACTTCGGCGTCCTCGAAGAGGATGTTGTAGACGAACATGCGGCGAAAGGTCGCCTGGAACCCGACATCGATCAGTCGCATCGCTTCCTCCGTTGTCCGCGCAGCGGCTCAGCTGGCGCGGGATCCGGATAGCCGCGCCCGATGGCGCCTCGGTGACACGTCGCGCACCTTTGCGCAGCGTGTCGCCTTCGCCCGTCGCGGCCGATCCTCGGCGCACCCTGCCACCGGGTGCCCGGGCCCGCAAGCGTGCCCGGGTCCGCCCGTCGACCGGCCCGCGGCTGCAGCCGACGACGCCTCTCGGCGACCGCGCCCGGCCTGCACGACCGACCCGCGCGACCGGCCTGCGCAAGCTGCAAAACGCAGACACCCGAGACGCGGTGAAGCGTCCCGGGTGCGCGGCTCTTGCGAGCCCTTCAGTGGAGCCGATGGGGGTCGAACCCACGACCTCTAGAGTGCGATTCTAGCGCTCTCCCAACTGAGCTACGGCCCCGAAGGTGGGGGCGGTTTCTATCGCACGGACGCGAGCGGTGCAAGCTCTTTCTACCCTCCTCACCCGCCCCTTGCCGAACCGTTGTTCGGTGATCAGTAACTGACCGAAATTCATACTCACTGTATCCCCCCTCCGGACACGTGCACCACCTCACTGCCCTCGAAGCCTTCGTCGTCGTCGTCGACACCGGATCGTTCACCGCCGCCGCGGCGGAGCTCGGCGTCTCCAAGTCGCACGTCAGCAAGCTCGTCAGCGGTCTCGAAGACATGCTGGGCGTCCGCCTGCTGCATCGGACGACGCGCCGGCTCTCGCTCTCCGACGTCGGCCGCGCCTTCTATGAACGGTGCGCCCGCGCCCTCGAAGAGATCACCGACGCCGAGCAGGCCGTCACCGAGGCGAGCGACTCGCCCCGCGGGACGCTCCGCGTGTCGGTGCCGCTCTCGTTCGGCACGCGCTACATCGCGCCCCTCGTCTCGGAGTTCGTCGCGCAGTACCCCCACCTGCGCGTCGAGATGGACTTCAGCGATCGCCGCGTCCACCTGATCGACGAGGGCTTCGATCTCGTCGTCCGGATCGGCAGCCTGGAGGACTCGAGCCACATCGCCCGGCGCATCGCCCCGACCCGCGGCTACCTCGTCGCGAGCCCGGGCTACCTCGCGGCCCGCGGTGTGCCGCAGTCCCCGCGTGATCTGAAAGACCACGACTGCATCCTCTACGCCCTCTCGTCGTCCGGCCCGACGTGGTCGTTCACGACACCGGACGGGGGCCGCACGGCGGTCCGGGTCCACGGGCGCGTCACGATGAACAACGGCGACGGCATCGTCGCGGCCGCGTCTGCAGGCCTCGGCATCGCCCGGCTGCCGGACTTTCTCGTCGCCGACGCCCTCGCCGATGGACGGGTGGTCGCCCTGCTGCGCGATCACCTCGACGGGGACCGGGCGATCTGGGCGGTCTACCCGCACACACGGCACCTTGCGACCCGCGTGCGCCGGTTCGTCGACTTCCTCGTCGAGCGGCTCGGCGACGACTGCCCGTGGATGCGCGACGCCAACGAAGCGATCGAACAGGCCGACGCCCCGTCGACCGGCGACGGCTGACGCGCCGTCCGGGCCGCCCCGACCCCGTCAACAGGCGGGGTCGCCCGCGCAGTCCGGGTCGTCGCAGTCGATGAGCATGTCGCGGTCGTCGTCCGCGCCATCCGAGCACCGCCGCTCGACGAGCTCGCGTTCGTCGCACGCGGGGATTCGAGCGCACTCGAGGTCGAGGCAGTCGATCCACCCGTCGCCGTTGTTGTCGCGGCCGTCGTCGCAGATCTCGGTCTCGTCGACGCGGCACGCCTCGGCGCCGTCGCAGTCGGGGTCGGCGCAGTCGATCCACCGATCGCGGTCCTCGTCGGCGCCGCCGTCGCAGATCTCGTCGCCGTACCCGGCGCACCCCGGATGGTCGGTGCATTCGTCGTCGTCGCAGCCGAGGTCGCCGTCGCCGTCGCCGTCCAGACGGTCCCAGCACCGCTCGACGACACGACACTCCGGACGCTCACCGCACTGGGGGTCGAAGCAGTCGATCATCGTGTCGAAGTTGTTGTCGATCCCGTCGTCGCAGATCTCGTCACGACCGACGTCACAGATCGGCTCGAACGCGCAGTCCACATCGCGGCAGTCGGCGAGACCGTCCAGGTCCTCGTCCCCGTCGGCTTCGCAGTCCTCGGCGAGCGGCGGCGCACAGACCGGCACGATCCAGCACTCGGGGTCGAAGCAATCGGTCGCGCCGTCGCCGTCGTTGTCGATGTCGTCGTTGCACAGCTCGCGCCGCATCGCGCAGCCCGGATCGCCGATGCAGTCGGGGTCGACGCAGTCGCGGAGCGCGTCGCCGTCGTTGTCTTCGTTGTCGTCGCAGATCTCGACCGGCTCGACGACGTCGGGCGCCACGTCGGCGTCGACGCCACCGTCCGGCTCGGCGTCCACCCCGACGTCCGCGTCCCCGGGAGCGTCCTCTGGCACGTCGGTCGCCGCGTCGCCGATGTCGCTCGAGACGTCCCCGGCATCGACCGGCGGCACGTCCCCGCCCGCGTCCGCCGTGTCCGGCACGTCCGGCGCAGCGTCCTCGGTGACATCGTCGCCACCGGTGTCGGCTCCACCCGCGTCCGATGCGCCGCTGTCGCCGTCGGCCGACGCATCGCCCGTGCTGACGTCGTTCGGGGCGGCATCGCCGGCGACGTCAGCGCCATCGGATCCGGACGACGTCCCGCAGCCGACGCCGACCAGGGGCGCGGCGGTGAGGCAGAGGGCGAACAAACGAACGGGCAGCGATGCGGTCTTCATGCGTCCACAGGTACCGGGGCCCACGATGCGGCGCCAGCCCTTGCGCGGGGGTCGGGGATTTCGCACACTCGTTACAGAACCCGAACCCCCGGTACGAGCGTGGGCCTGACGCGGCGACAACTGCTGAAGTACGGCGCCGGTGGCGCAGCGCTGCTGGCGCTGGGCGGGATCGGGCTGTCGCTGCAGCGCACGATCACGCGTACGCCGCGCGCCGAGCTCGCGGCGCTGTCGGAGCGCGAGTTCTCGATCCTCGCCGCCGTGGCCGACCGCATCGCGCCGGGCGGCGACGGGTTCCCTTCGGCGTGGGACGCCCACGTGCCCGAGAAGCTCGACGCCCTCTTCGCGACGATGCACCCGGGCGCGGTCGACGAGCTGAAGCAGGCGCTCGCCCTGCTCGAGAATGCCGCGGCCGGGCTGCTGCTCGACGGCCGCACGTCGACGTTCACCGGTAGCTCGGGCGACGAGCAGGACGACATCCTGCAGGCGTGGCGCACGAGCAACCTGCAGGTGCGCCGGACGGCGTTCAAAGCCCTCAATGGCCTGATCGGCGCCACGTACTGGTCGTCGTCCGACGTCTTCGCGGCGATCGGATACCCCGGGCCGCTGGCCCTCAACGCTGCGGCTGACGAGGACCCGACGTGACCGAACCCGTGCACACCTGGGCCGACGTCGACGGCCACCTCGAGATCGACTGCGACGTCTGCATCATCGGCTCCGGCGCCGGCGGCAGCGTGCTCGCCGCCGGGCTCGCCGCGCACGGGCACGACGTCGTGGTGCTCGAAGCCGGTGGCAATTTCACCCGCGCGGACTTCCACGGCGACGAGAGCGTCGCGTACCCGCGGATGTACCAGGAGCGCGGCGCTCGGGCGTCCGCCGAGGTCGGCATCACCGTGCTGCAGGGCCGCACGGTCGGCGGCGGCACGACCGTGAACTGGACGACCTGCTTTCGTACCCCCGACCGCATCCTCGAGCGCTGGGCCGAGGTGCATGGCGTCCGTGGCTGGTCGCCGAGCGATCTGGCGCCCCACTTCGACGCGGTCGAGGACCGCCTCGGCATCGCCACGTGGGACGCCTCGCGCGCCAACGCGAACAACAAGGTCCTGCTCGATGGATGCGAGGCCCTCGGCTGGCAGGTCGATCCGCTGCGCCGCAATGTGCGCGGCTGCGTGAACTCGGGCCAGTGCGGCACCGGGTGCCCGATCGACGCCAAGCAGGGCATGGCGATCACCTACCTCGCCGATGCCCGCGAGAACGGTGCGCGTGTGTACGCCGGCGCCCGGGTCGACACGCTGATCGTCGAGGGGGACCGGGTCGCCGGGGCGTCCGTGACGATGCACGACCCGACCACGGACCAGCCGACCGGCGCGACGATGACCGTGCGGGCGCGCCGCACCGTCAGCAGCGCCGGAGCGATCAACGGCCCCGCGCTCCTGATCCGATCGGGCCTCGACCGGGCGCCGCTCGGCCGCCGGACGATGCTGCACCCGGTGGTCGCGCTGCCGGCGCTCTACGACCGGCCGATCAACGGGTTCTACGGCGCGCCCCAGTCGATCTCGTCGCACGAATTCGTCGACCGCGGCGCCGACCGCGTCGGGTACTTCCTCGAGACGCCGCCGCTGCAGCCGATGCTCGCCGCGTCCGGCTCGACGATCTTCGGGCGCAGTCAGCAGGAGTTCATGCGCCAGCTGCCCAACATCGGCGTCCTGATCGCGCTGTCGATCGACGGGCTCGTCGACGGCGACGAGGGGGGCGTCGTGACCCTGCGCAACGACGGGCGGATCCACCTCGACTACCCGGTGCGCCCCGCGCTGGTCGAAGCCTTTCGCGACGCGCACCGGTCGATGGCGCGCATCGCCCTCGCGGCGGGCGCCACGCAGGTCCAGTCGACGCACCTCGACCCGGTAGTCGTGACGTCCGAGGCCGACATCGCCCGGTTCGACGACGCCCCGTTCGGCCTGCTCGAGCACTCGATCTTCACCGCGCACCAGATGGGCGGCTGCGCGATGGGCGACGACCCCGCGCGGTCCGTCGTCTCGTCCGAGCTGGCCCACCACGACGTCGACGACCTCTATGTCGTCGACGGGTCGGTGTTCCCCACCGCGCTCGGCGTGAACCCCAGCGAGACGATCTACGGCATCGCCCATCGCGCCGTGGACATCCTGCACGCCACGCTCTGACGCCGCTGCGCGCATGGTGCGCGAGCCCCGTCGTCCCGCCCCGGGGCATCGAGCCCGTCCGCACCGCAGGTTCGCAGGCGCACTATTTTATCGAACAATCGTTCGACAACCTCTTGACGACCCCTGGGCACACGGTAAATATAACAAGCGTTCGATCACATCCGGAGGCCTCCATGCGTGCCGCTCGCTACCTCGCCAGCTTCATCGTCCCCGCGGTCGTCCTCGTCAGCCTGCTGCTCGAAGGGCCGGGGGCGTTTCTCGCGCCGGTCGTGCTCTTTGTCGGGTTCCCGCTGCTCGAGCTCGTCCTGAGCGGCACGACGCAGAACCTGACGACGGACGAGGAGCGCGACGAGCGCGGGCGCCGCGCCTACGACCTCGTGCTCTACGCGATGGTGCCGACGCAGTTCGCCCTGCTGGCGCTCTACCTGACGAAGATCGCCGCCGGCGCGCCGACCGCGGTCGAGGCGATCGGGTGGACGATGAGCATGGGCATGGCCTGCGGCGTGCTCGGCATCAACGTCGCCCACGAGCTCGGCCACCGTCGGCGCCGCTACGAGCAGCGGATGGCGAAGGCGCTGCTGACGACGTCGCTCTACGCCCACTTCTTCATCGAGCACAACCGCGGGCACCACGCCCGCGTGTCGACCCCCGACGACCCGGCGTCCGCCCGGTACGGCGAGACGCTGTACACGTTCTTCGTCCGCAGCATCGTCGGCGCGTGGCTGTCGGCCTGGGAGCTCGAGCGCGACCGCCTCGAGCGGCGTGGCGAGCGGGTCTACAGCTGGCGCAACGAGATGGTCCGCCTGCAGGTCGCCCAGGTCGGCTTCGTCGCCCTGATCGCGGTCGCCTTCGGCCCGA
>Ga0070727_10003156_pt1 | contig 15236 bp, 15 predicted proteins | sample tdAd472_FD_66722 | JGI IMG/M metagenome (GOLD analysis project Ga0070727, IMG submission 66722) | Marine sediment microbial communities from the Atlantic coast under amendment with organic carbon and nitrate - tdAd47.2 | ecosystem: Environmental > Aquatic > Marine > Coastal > Sediment | place...
AGCCGTCCCTCGCCGAGATAGGGCGCCATCTCGGACAACAGCTCAATGGGGTCCACGCTCGCGTTGCGCGCTCTCAGGAGCAGCTTCATGTAGACCACCTGGGTGGTTTCCAGGCTCACCAGGAGCTCTCTGGCCTCCACGTCGTGGTCCGCGCGCATCAGCGCCTTGGCATGGGCGACACGCCATCCCGCCGGCGGCCGGCCGTAGTCGAGCCCATAGCGCAGGGCGGCGGTCTCGGCATCCGCGAGCCGTCCGGAGAGGTGATACGCCTCGATGAGCAACCCACGCCAACGGGCCAGGCGCTCGGCGCGTTCCCCGACCATGGCGGTTTCCTGGGTCGAGCCCCAGACCAGATCCGCGAGGACGGCGGCGGCGGCACGCCCCTCGCCGAGGGCGATATGGGCGCGGGCGGCGGACTCCCCGGCGGTGACCCGGAAGTCATCCGGCAGCGGGGATGGATACGCGGCCACATGCTCGACAATGGCCGGCCAATCCTGCAGGGATCCGAGAATCGCGAGGCGGCGCCGTTCCCAACCTTGCCAACGGACCGGGCTCGCGGTAAACGCCGGCCCGTCCTGCTCGATGACCCGCAGTGCCAGCGACGTGGCACCGGCGTCGAGCAGCCGGTCGAGATCGGCGACGGAGGTCTCGGCCGCCGCGAAAGCCGGCACGCCGAGTGCGATCAGAAGAACGAAGAAGGGGACGTACTTATTTTCCACACGCCCCAGGCAAAAAAACTGGCCAAGAAATTTGCCGTGCATCGGGAAAATAAGTGCGTCCCCTTTTTTGCTCCTAGATCTTTTCCTTGATACGTGCCGCGTTACCGCGCCGGCCGCGCAGATAATAGAGCTTGGCCCGGCGCACGTCGCCGCGGCGCTTGACCTCGATGTCGTGAATCTGCTGGCTGTAGGTCTGGAAGACGCGCTCGACGCCCTCGCCATGGGATATCTTGCGCACGGTGAACGACGAGTTGAGTCCGCGGTTACGCTTGGCGATCACCACTCCCTCGAAGGCCTGCAACCGTTCCCGGGCGCCCTCCTTGACCTTGACCTTGACCACCACCGTATCGCCCGCGCCGAATTTCGGAACCTCGCGGTCCATCTGCTCGGCTTCGATCTGACTGATGATGTTGCTCATTTTCTCTAACCTCTCGGGACCGATCCTGCGCCGGTCTCAAACCTGTGTTTCCCGCTGCTCGACTTTGAATTCCTCGAGCAGCGTGCGTTGTTCCTCGTCGAGCCGCGCGTCGCGCAGCAGATCCGGCCGCCGTTGCCACGTCCGGCCGAGCGCCTGCTTCAGGCGCCAGCGGCGGATCGCTTCGTGATCGCCGCTCAACAAAACCGGCGGCACCCTGAGCCCGTCGCTCACCTCCGGCCGCGTGTAATGCGGACAGTCCAGCAAGCCGTCGGCGAAGGAATCGTGACTGGCCGATTCCTCGTGGCCCAGTGCCCCGGGCAGCAGCCGCGTCATCGCCTCCACCAGCAGCATCGCCGGAACTTCGCCGCCGCTCAAGACGAAATCGCCCACCGACAGCTCTTCGTCCACTTCCCGTTCCAGCAACCGCTCGTCGATGCCTTCGTAGCGGCCGCATACCAGAATCAATCGCTCTCGCCCCGCCAGCTCGGCGATGGCCGCCTGATCCACACGCCGCCCCTGGGGCGACAGGCAGACCGTATGGGTGCCCGAACCCAAGCGCTCCCGGGCCGCGTCGATGGCGTCCCGCAGGGGCTGCACCATCATCACCATTCCAGGACCGCCGCCGTAAGGCCGGTCGTCGACACTGCGGTGGCGGTCAAGCGCATGCTCCCGTGGATTGAAACAATCCAACTCGAGGATGCCGCGCTGCATCGCCCGCGACGTGATTCCCCAGCGCTCGATGGCCTCGAACATCTGCGGAAACAGTGTCACCACCGCCACCTGCATGCAATCTCCTCGCGGCGGCGCGCTCCTCCGGCGACTCAGAACTCCGGGTCCCAGTCCACCTCGATGCGGCCGGCCCGGGTATCCACGCGCAGTACCACCTGCCCGGGGATGTACGGAATCAAACGCTCGCGATCACCGCCGACCACGAGCACGTCGTTGGCACCGGTCTCCATGAGACCGGTCACCTGTCCCAGCTCCCGGCCATCCCGGGTAACCACCCCGAGACCGACCAAATCGTTCCAGTAGTATTCGTCGTCCGTCAGCGCCGGCAGCTGGCTGCGCTCCACGGCGATATCGGCACCCACCAGGGCCCTGGCCTGTTCCCGGTCGTCGACCTTCGCGAGCTTGGCCACCAGCCCCGGGCCGTGGGCCCGTCCGGCTTCCAGCACATAGGGCCGCCAGCCGCTGCCGTCGCCGAGCTGCCAGGGCGAGTAGGCGAGGAGCTGCTCCATGGGCTCGCAGTCCGAACGCACCCTGACCCATCCACGTACGCCGTAGACCCCGCTCACCTGGCCCACGTTCACCCGCTCCGGCATATCCCGCGCGCCCCGTTGGCCAGGCGTGGCCAGGCGCCAGCCGGGGCTCAGGCGCCCGCCGCGACCCGGTCCTGGTTCAGGAGCTTGGCCACCGCGCTGCTGGCCTTGGCGCCCTGGGACGTCCAGTAGGCCACCCGGTCCCGGTCGATGCGCAGCTTCTCTTCCTGCTCCGTGGCGATGGGGTTATAGAACCCGAGCCTCTCGATGAAGCGCCCGTCGCGGCTGGCGCGGCTGTCGGTCACGACCACGTGATAGAAGGGGCGCTTCTTTGCGCCGGCGCGGGCAAGTCGAATGGTAACCATGGCGATCGGCTGTCCTCTGATGCCCCTTCGCTGACCCGGATTAGCCAGGGGGGCCGGTAAAAACGCGTTATTTTACGCTGGTCCAGGTGAGGATGTAAATTCGATCAAGGGGGGGCGATGGGAGGACGCCGAAAGGACCCGGCGCGGGCTCAGTGGGGCATTCCCGGGGGCATGCCGCCCTTCATGCCCTGCATGAGCCGGGCCAGGCCGCCCTTTTTTTTCATGCGTTTCATCATTTTCTGCATCTGGGCGAACTGCTTGAGCAGCCGGTTCACGTCCTGGACCTGATTGCCGGAGCCGGCGGCGATGCGCCGCTTCCGGGAGCCCTTGATGATGGCCGGGTGCAGGCGTTCCTGGCGGGTCATGGAGCCGATGATGGCGTGCATGCGCTTGAGCTCCCGATCGCCCATCTGGGCTTTGGCTCCCGGCGGCAGAGCCGCGCCCCCGGGGAGTTTGTCCAGCATCGCCGCCATGCCGCCCATCTCGCGCATCTGGTCGAGCTGCTCGGCGAAGTCCTCGAGATCGAAACCCCGGCCCTTCTTGAGCTTCTGAACGAGCTTCTCGGCCTTGTCCCTGTCGACTTTCTGCTCGGCCTCCTCGATGAGGCTCAAGACATCGCCCATGCCGAGAATCCGCGAGGCCATGCGCTCCGGGTGAAAGGCCTGAAGCGCGTCGGTCTTCTCGCCGACGCCGATGAATTTCAGGGGCTTGCCGGTCACCTGGCGCACCGACAGCGCGGCGCCGCCGCGGGCATCGCCGTCGGCCTTGGTGAGAATCACGCCGGACAGCGGCAGGGCCTCGTCGAAGGCCTTCGCGACGACGGCGGCGTCCTGTCCGCTCATGGCGTCGACCACGAACAAGGTCTCCACCGGGTCCGCGGCGGCATGCACCCGTCGCACCTCCGCCATCATTTCCTCGTCCACGTGCAGGCGCCCGGCGGTGTCGAGGATGACGACGTCGTGGAATCGGAGCCGCCCCTCGGCGATGGCGGCCTCGGCGATGGCCACCGGATCCTGGGACGGGTCGGAGGGAAAGAAGACCGCCCCCACCTCGGCCGCCAGGGTCTCCAACTGCTTGATGGCCGCCGGGCGGTGCACGTCGCAGCTGGCGACCAGCACCGACCTGGTGCCGTTCTCCCGGAGCCAGCGGGCGAGCTTCGCCACGGTGGTGGTCTTGCCCGCGCCCTGGAGCCCCGCCACCAGCAACACCGCGGGCGGCGCCACCCGCAGATTGAGTGCCTCGTTGGCCTCGCCCATGAGGCTCGAGAGCTCGTCGCGCACGATGCGGATCACTTCCTGACCCGGCGACAGGCTCTTCAGCACATCCTGGCCCACGGCGCGCTCGCGCACCCGATCGACGAAATCGCGCACCACCGGCAGCGCCACGTCGGCCTCCAGCAACGCCATGCGCACGTCCCGCAGGGCATCCTTGATGTTGGCCTCCGTGAGTCGGCCGCGGCCGCGCAGCTGCGTCAGCGTCGTCGACAGCCGCTCGCTCAGATTTTCGAACACTCGCTTCCTCCACGGGACGATGGGCGCATGCCGGGTCGGTAGCCCGGCGCCGAGGATTCTAGCAATCCCCCGGACGTCTGTGTTCGTATCTGTGACCGTGGCTCTCCTTTGCGCGCCCCGGGAATGTTGGCATCATGCCGCCATGCATTCCTGGATCCTGATCCTGGCGCTCATGAGCGTGGCTCTCTACGTTGCCGCCACCGCGGTGCTCGGCCGACGCCTCGTAAACTGGCAGGCTGCGGTTGAGGGGGCCGCGCCGAAGCTGCCCGTGATCGCGTTCCTGGCGGTGGCCCTGCACGGGGTTCTGCTCTATGCCGGCATCGTTACCGACGACGGGCTGCATCTCGGCTTCTTCGATGTGGCTTCGCTCGTGGCCTGGGTGGCGGCGCTGCTGCTCATGCTCGGCGCCATGCGCAGGCCCCTGGACAACCTCGGCCTGCTGGTTCTGCCCCTGGCGGCGCTGCTCATCCTGCCCGGGGTCATCTGGCCTGAGACCCGGCCGGTGGGCGTTGAGCGCAACCTCGGCACCGAGGTCCACGTGCTGGTATCGGTGCTGGCCTTCGCGCTGCTCACGATCGCGGCCAGCCAGTCACTGCTGCTCGCCTACCAGGACTACCGTCTGAGCCACAAGCGGCCCGGCGGCCTGGTGCATATCCTGCCGCCGTTGAAGATCCAGGAAGAACTCCTGTTTCAGCTCATCGCGTTGGGCTTCTTCCTGCTCACCCTGAGCCTCGCCACCGGCGTCGCCTTCGTCGCCGACATGCTGGCCCAGCACCTGGCCCACAAGACCGTACTGTCGGTGATCGCGTGGTTGATATTCGGCGTGCTGCTGTGGGGCCGCTGGCGCTACGGGTGGCGGGGACGCACCGCCGTCCGCCTGAGCCTGCTGGGCTTCGCCGTGTTGAGCCTGGCGTACTTCGGCAGCAAGCTGGTGCTGGAGCTGGTCCTCGAACGGCACTGGTTCCCCGGTTAGCCGCCACCGATTCCGCGGAATCGAACGACGGTACCTGTAGGAGCGAGCAAGCTCGCTCCTACAAGGTCCCCTTACTCCGAGCGTCCTTCCTCGCACCAACGCCGGTAATCCTCCAGCGTACCGTCGTCCGGAGGATACAGCCCCACGACGCTCGCCCCTTCGGCTACCCGCTGCTGGACGAAGCGCTCGAAGCGCTCCTGCTCGATGCCGGCCTCGGCCACCTCGGCCGCCATGGCGGCAGGGATCACCACGGCACCGTCGTTGTCGCAGACAAGGACATCACCGGGACACACCGCCACGCCGCCGCAGCCGATGACCTCGTCGAAGCCGGCGAAGGCGAGCCCCACGATGCTCGGCGGCGCCGCCACACCGGCGCACAGGACCGGCAGCGGGAACTTGCGGATTTCGTCTGCGTCGCGCACCGGCGCGTCGGTGACCGCGGCGGCCACCCCCTTGTAGGCGAGGCGCGCCACCAGGATATCCCCCAGCGTCGCGCCGAGGGTGTTGCCGCGTCCGTCGATGACCACCACCGAACCTGCCGGCGCCGCCTCGATGGCGTCGCGGAACGACGGCGACTTCGCGTAGCTCTCGGGCTGGGAGAGGTCCTCCCGTCCCGGCACGAAACGGATCGTGAAGGCGGGTCCGACGACGCGTTCGTCCATGGCGGAGAGCGCCCCGACGCCTCGCAGCCAGCTGGTGCGCACCCCGCGCTTGAGCAGCACCATGGTGAGCGTGGCCGTGCTTACCTGGCGAAGCTGTCCGGCCACAGATGGGTCGAAGGACGTCGGGCGAGCGCTGCTCACGGAAGTCACCTCCTCGGTCGATGGCCCAGGAATCCCCTTGACAGGCTCCCGGGCAGGCCCTAGTAAGAGCTATAGTATCAATCATGGTGCCTTCGCGGACTTGACCTCCCTTTGAGCGACGTTCCCCTGGGTGTCCTGTTCGGGGCACTCATTGTTCTCATTCTGCTTTCGGCGTTCTTCTCCGGCTCGGAGACCGGCATGATGGCCTTGAACCGCTATCGCCTGCGCCATCTCGCCAAGAGCGAGCACAAGGGGGCAAGGCGCGCGGCGGAGCTGCTGGAACGCCCGGACCGGCTGATCGGGCTGATCCTTTTCGGCAACAACTTCGTCAACATCGTCGCTTCGATGCTGGCGGCCTTCATCGCCTGGCGCATCATGGGAGAACCGGGACTCGCGCTCGCGCCCTTCGTGCTCACCGTGGTGATTCTGGTGTTCGCCGAGGTAGCGCCGAAGACCCTGGCGGCTCTGCACCCGGAACGCATCGCGTTCCCGGCGGCGGTGATTCTGCGGCCGCTGTTGAAATTCTGTTACCCCATCGTCGCCGCCATCAACTGGCTCGCGAACGGCGTGCTGCGCCTGGTAAACGTCTCGCCAACCGATGTGGATTCCCAGCAGCTCAGCACCGACGAGCTACGCACGGTGGTGAACGAAGCCGGGACGCTCATCTCTCACAAGTATCAGAGCATGCTCGTGAGCATACTGGATCTCGAGAAGGTCACGGTGGACGACATCATGGTGCCGCGCAATGAGATCTACGGCATCGATATCGAAGACGAGATGGATGACATCATCGACCTCCTGGTGCACAGCCAACACACACGCATGCCGCTGTATCGCGGCGACATCGACAACGTGCTCGGCATGTTGCATCTGCGCAAAGTCCTGCAGCCGCTGGAACACACGGAGCTCAACAAGGAATGGTTGCAGGATAACGCGAGTGAACCTTACTTCGTGCCCCTGGGCACGCCGCTGAATACCCAGCTGCGCAACTTCCAGCGCCAGCGTCAGCGAATCGGGCTCGTGGTAGACGAGTACGGGGACGTGGACGGACTCGTGACGCTGGAAGATCTCCTCGAGGAGATCGTCGGCGAGTTCACGACCGACCCGGCGGACCACAGTCCCGACGTGCACCCCCAGGACGACGGCACCTATCTCATCGACGGCGGCGCGAACGTGCGCGAGCTCAATCGGACCATGCGCTGGGAGCTTCCCACCGACGGGCCGAAGACACTGAACGGCCTCGTGATCGAGTACCTGGAGTCGATACCCGAGCCGGGTACGAGTCTGTTGATTGCGGGTTATCCCGTGGAGATCGTGCAGGTAAGCGGCAACGCGGTGAAGACGGCACGGCTGAAGCCCGCTATGCGCAGGACGCCTCGGCGCCCGGCGGAAGACGACGACTAGGCAAATCTTTCGGGGCTTCGCCGATGGTCACGACCGGTTGCTGTAGGAGCGAGCTTGCTCCTACAGCAGCGCTAACGCGTCGCCGAGGTGGTCCACGGCGGTCACCTCGAGACCCTCGATGGTGCGCCGCGGCCGGTTGGCGGTGGGGACGATGGCGCGTTTGAAGCCGTGTTTTGCGGCTTCCTGGAGGCGTTCCTCGCCGTAGGCGACGGGGCGGATTTCGCCGGCCAATCCCACCTCGCCGAAGACGACGAGATCCGCGGCCACGGGCCGCGCGTTGAGGCTGGACACTACCGCCACCAGCAGCGGCAGATCGGCGCCGGTCTCGGCGATGCGCATGCCGCCCACCACGTTGACGAAGACATCCTGATCCTGGGTGGCGATACCCGCATGCCGGTGCAGCGCGGCCAGCAACATGCCGAGCCGGTTGGCGTCGGATCCCACGGCCACCCGCCGCGGATGCGCGAGCTGGGTGGTATCCACGAGTGCCTGGATCTCCAGCAACAGCATGCGTGTTCCTTCCCGTACCACGGTGACCGTGCTGCCGGCGACGCTCTTGTCGCCGCGGGAGAGAAAGATCGCCGACGGGTTGCTCACTTCGCGCAGGCCGTGCTCGGTCATGGCGAAGAAGCCGAGCTCGTTGGCGGCGCCGAAACGATTCTTGACCGCGCGGATGACCCGGTAGCGGCTGTCGCTCTCGCTTTCGAAGTACAGCACGGCATCCACCATGTGCTCCAGCACCCGCGGCCCGGCGATGGCGCCCTCCTTCGTGACATGGCCGATCAGCAACACGGCGGTGTTACCCTGCTTGGCGAACTGAACGAGTCGCGCCGCGCTTTCCCGAATCTGCGCGACGCTTCCCGGGGCCGATTGGAGCGTGTCGGTGAACATGGTCTGGATGGAGTCGATCACCATGACGGCAGGCCGCTCCCGGGCCGCGAGGGCGAGAATCTGCTCGACCTGGGTCTCCGCCAGCAGGCGCAGGCGATCGGTGGCGAGGCCCAGGCGCTGCGCCCGCAACGTGACCTGACGCAGGGACTCCTCGCCGGTCACGTACAGGGACTGCTGCACGCTGTTCCCGGCCCGGCCCGGCCGGCCCGCCAGAGCCTGGAGCAAGAGCGTGGACTTGCCGATGCCGGGATCGCCGCCGATGAGCACCACCGATCCAGGTACGAGCCCGCCGCCCAGCGCGCGATCCAACTCGCCGATCCCCAGCGGTCGATGGCCCTCCGCCTCGGCGGCTACCTCGTCGGCATCGACGATGCGGCTGGGTGTCTCAACGACGCCCCGCAGCTGTCCGCCGCGGGTCCCTAGGCGTGGAGCCGGCACAGCGCCCTCGAGCAGCGTGTTCCATTCGCCGCACTCGGCGCACTGACCACTCCACTTCGAGGCATTGGCCCCGCAAGCCTGGCACTGATAGATGCGTTTTTCCCGCACTTCGACTCGTCGCGTGATCCCGGCGGCCACCGTATCAGAGCGATACCAGCCGATCCATCGACGGGCGCCCTGCTAAACTAGGAAACGGTCTACCGGCGGGTACGACGGTAGGGTTGGCCCTCCTACAGGGGACATGGCACATCGCGTTGCTACCTTTTTGAGGCACAGGATTGACTGACACGAAGACGAACGCGGCACCCCCGTTGAAGCCGTTGCTGGTCGACGACGCGCGGGCCCAGGAATTGAAGCAGACCTCCCTCGACCTGCCGTCGGTGACGCTCAGCCAACGCCAGCTCTGCGACCTCGAGCTGCTCATGTGCGGTGCGTTCTCACCTCTCACCGGGTTCATGGGCGAGAAGGCGTACGACAACGTGCTGGAGCACGGGTCCATGCCCGACGGCGGCGTATGGCCGATCCCCGTCACCCTGGACGTCGCGCCGGATCTGGCCGACGGCCTCGCCACGGGAGACCGGCTGGCCCTGCGGGACAACGAGGGTTTCATGCTCGCGCTGCTCACCGTCGACGACGTCTGGACCCCCGATCGGGAACGCGAGTGCCAGCTCGTGTACGGGACCGGGGACGGCAACCATCCCGGCGTCGCCTATATAAAAGAACAGACGCAGCCGGTGTATGTGGGCGGCAGCGTCGAGGGTATCGAGCTGCCCACCCACTACGACTACGAAGATCTCCGCCATACGCCGGAGGAGCTGCGGCATCTGTTCCACAAGCTCGGTTGGCGGCGGGTTGTCGGCTTCCACACCGCGCGGCCCATGCACCGGTTGGCGCGGGAGATCACCATGACCGCGGCCAAGCAGGCCGAGGCACACATTCTCCTGCATCCGGTAGTCGGCATCGGCAGACCGCGGGACCTCAGCCGCTTCGCCCGAGTCAAGTGTTACCAGGCATTGCGCAAGCACTACCCCCACGGGCTCACGACCCTTTCGCTGCTGCCCCTCGCGACACGCATGGCCGGTCCCAGGGAGGCGGTATGGCATGCCATCATCCGCCGCAACTACGGCTGCACCCATTTCATCGTCGGCCCCGATCACGGCAGCCCGCCGGACGAGGGACGCGGACGCTTCTATGCATCCGACGCGGCCAAGGAGTCGGTCGCGGAGCGCGAGTCCGACATCGGCATCCGCGCGGTATCCTTCCAGCGGCTCGCCTGGTCACCGGGCCGCGCGCGTTTCGTCGAAGTCGGCGGGACCAGGGACGATCGGAGTGGGGACGATGCGAGCGCGGAGATGAGCGACGACATGCTCGTCAGGCGCCTCTCCCACGGCGAGGACATTCCTCCGTGGTTCAGCTATCCGGAAGTCCTCGACGCGCTGCGCAAAGTGTACCCGCCGCGGCACCGCATGGGCATCACGCTGTTTTTTACCGGCCTCTCCGGTTCCGGGAAGTCGACTCTCGCGCGCATCATGTACGGCAAATTCATCGAGGACGGCAAGCGGTCGACGACACTGCTCGACGGCGACATCGTGCGCCGTAACCTCTCCAGCGAGCTCGGATTCTCGAAGCAGCACCGGGACTTGAACGTGCGCCGCATCGGCTACGTGGCCAGCGAGATCACGAAGAACGGCGGCGTCGCCATCTGCGCCCCCATCGCGCCCTACGCGAGCACCCGGCGCGCGGTACGGGAGCTTATTGAAGAGCACGGCGCAATGATCGAGATTCACGTGGCGACGCCGCTGGATGTGTGCGAGCAGCGGGATCGGAAGGGGCTCTACGCGAAGGCGCGCGAGGGGCTAATCCCTGAGTTCACTGGCATCAGCGACCCCTACGAGATGCCGGAACATCCACAGCTGCGCATCGACACCAGCGACCGCTCACCCATGGAGGCGGCCCAGGAGATATTCCTGTATCTGCTGCGGGAAGGTTATCTGGATTCGCCGGCCGAGGCGGACGGCGACTGAGCGTCGCCCGTCTCGACGAACTCTCTCGTTACTCTGGCCACCCTGGGCGCGACCCGCGTCACCAGCTCGTAGCCGATACTGCCCACGTGCTCGGCGATCTCTTCGGCGGGCAGGCCGCGGCCCCACAGTACGACCGGATCCCCCGGCGCGGCGGCCGGCTGAGGGCGGAGATCCACCGTCACGAGATCCATGGATACGCGGCCGATCAGCGCGACCCGGGTGCCGTTCACCAGCACCGGCGTGCCCGCCGGTGCGTGCCGGGGATAGCCATCGCCGTAGCCGACGGCGACGACGCCAACGGGCATGTCCTCGGGACAGGTCCAGGTTCCGCCGTAACCGATCGCGTCACCCTTGCTGAGCCTGTTGACCGCTATCAGGCGGCTTGCGAAGGTCATCACCGGGCGCAGCCCGTCCGCCTCGCCTCGCCCGCCGACGAAGGGCGAGATGCCGTAGAGCATGATTCCCGGGCGCACCCAATGGCCGTGGGCCGCCGGCCAGGCGAGCACGCCGGCGGAGTTCGCGAGACTCGTCTCCGCCCCGGCGGCCTGCGCCAGAGACATGAAGCGCGTGATCTGGTCCGCGGTGCTCGGATCGCCGCGCTCGTCGGCGCGCGCCAGGTGGGTCATCAAGCGCAGCGGCGCGGCCACCGACGGGCAGGCCTCCAGCCGGCGCCATGTATCCGGGACCCGCTCGGGCGCCAGGCCCAGGCGGTGCATCCCCGTGTCGACCTTAACCCACACCCCCACGGGTTCGCGCAGGGCGGCCCGCTCCAGGGCCGCCGTCTGACTGTCATGGTGCACCACCAGGTCCAGGCGCAGCTCCGCTGCATCGGCGAGCTCCTGTTCCGAGGACACGCCGGAGAGCAGGACCACGGGCCGATCGATCCCGAGGGCGCGCAGCTCCCGGCCTTCCTGGACGCGGGCGACGGCAAAACCGTCCGCGTCCTCCAGCGCCGTTGCGACCGCGCCGGCGCCGTGGCCGTAGGCGTCGGCCTTGACCACCGCCAGCACCCGGCACCCGGATGCCCGCTCGCGTACCTGTTGGAAGTTGTGGCGCAGCGCGGCGAGGTCGATGAACGCCCGCGCCGGGCGGGTCATGAATAGTATCCGCCGCTGAAGTCGTCCGGGATGAAGTTCTCGAAGCGCGTGTGTTGGCCGAGGAAAGTCAGCATCACCTTGCCGATGGGACCGTTACGCTGCTTGCCGATGATGATCTCGGCCTTGCCCTTGTGCTCGGAATTCTCGTTGTACACCTCATCCCGGTAGATGAAGAGAATCAGGTCGGCGTCCTGCTCGATGGCGCCGGATTCCCGGAGATCGGACATCACCGGGCGCTTGTCCGGGCGCTGCTCGAGACTGCGATTGAGCTGCGAGAGCGCAACCACCGGCACCTTCAGCTCCTTGGCGAGCGCCTTGAGCCCCCGGGATATCTCCGAAATCTCCGTCGCCCGGTTCTCCTTGGTGCCGGGCACCTGCATGAGCTGCAGGTAGTCCACGACCACCAGGCCCAGATCCTTCTCGCGCTTCAAGCGCCGGCAACGGGCGCGCAGCTCCAACGGCGTGAGCGCGGGTGTATCGTCGATGAAGATGTCGGTGTCGTTGAGCATGGTCAACGCCGAGGTGAGGCGTGGCCAATCGTCGTCGGCGAGACGGCCGCTGCGCACCTTGTGCTGGTCGATACGCCCCAGCGACGACAGCATACGCATGGTCAGCTGCTCGGCCGGCATCTCCATGCTGAAGACGCCCACTGTCATGCGTCCCTTGATGGCCGCCTGCTCGACGAGATTCATGGCGAACGCGGTCTTACCCATGGATGGGCGGCCGGCGACGATAATGAGATCCGAGTGCTGCAGGCCCGACGTCCTGTCGTCGAGATCCGTGTAGCCGGTCGCCACCCCGGTGATGGCGCTGTCGCTCTGAAACAGGGTATCGATGCGGTCCATGACGTTGACCAGCACGTCCTTGATGGGGGCAAACCCCATTCGGCTGCGCACTCCCCGATCGGCGATCTCGAACACGCGCTGCTCCGCCACGTCCAGCAGCTCGTTGGCGCTGCGGCCCTCGCTGGCGAAGCCGGTATTGGCGATATCGGTGCCGACCTCGATCAGGCCCCGCAGGACGGCCCGTTCCCGCACGATGTCGGCGTAGGCGGTGATATTGGCGGCGCTGGGGGTGTTGCGGGCGAGCTCGCCGAGATAGGCGAGGCCGCCGGACTCCTCCAGCTGCGCGTGACTGTCCAACCACTCGGAAATGGTGACCACGTCGAAGGGACGCGCCTCATCGGAGAGCGCGCCGATGGCCTGGAAGATGAGGCGATGATCGTGGCGGTAGAAATCCTGCAGCGACACGACGTCGGCGACCTGGTCCCATGCTGCGTTGTCCAACATCAAGCCGCCGAGCACGGACTGTTCGGCTTCTATCGAATGTGGTGGAACCTTTAGCGCCGCTGTGGCGATGTCGGCGGGTCGATTGGACAGCACCGTTTCTGGCATCGTGACTTCCGGTGTGCTCTCCGCTTATGTGAAGTGCGTCACAGAATTCGCTTCTGCGCCGACACTCGCGCCACGGGTCGATTTTGATATCGACTTCGGCGCTTCCCCCAACACCCGATGCGAGCATACACCAGCGGCACGCGCATCGAAAGACAAAGACGATGGGTTTAAGCGCCTCAGGAATTTATGCACATGTTTTCAACAACGAAGACGTACAAAGACATGCGCGAACGTCGACGACTACTCTTCCGCGACGACGTGTACGGTGATAGACGCCTCGACATCGGCATACAGATGCACACCGACCTCGTAATCGCCTATCTGGCGCAGCGTGTCGCTCAGCAGACGCACTTCGTGGCGGCCGACTTCCAATCCCGCCGCGGTCAGCGCGTCGGCGATATCCTGTGGCCCGACGGATCCGAACAGCTTTCCTTCTTCACCGGTCTTGCGCGCGATCGTGACCTCGGTGCCTTCCAGGGCTTGCGCGCGCGCCTGCACCGCCGCCAGCGCCTCTGCTTCCTGACGTTCCAGCTCCGCCCGTTTGGCCTCGAATTCCGCCAGGTTCGCCGACGTCGCGATGACCGCTCTGCCCTGGGGAATCAAGAAGTTGCGCGCATAACCCGGTTTAACCTTGACCGAATCGCCAAGCTCGCCGAGATTCTGTACCCGTTCCAACAAAATTACCTGCATGGTCAACTCCTCGATGCCCGTTACTGTCGTCGTGCCGGCGCGAGAGTGCGCCGAGCGTTGTTCAGGCGCCGGTGCCCCAGCGGCGCCGGTAATCGAACCAGGTGTCCGAGATTCCCGCCAACGCCAGTCCCAGACTGGTCATCGGCGAAAACAACACCAACCCCACGTACATGACCGCCAGCCAGCCCGCCGATGCCCGACGCCCGTGCACTACACCATGCACCAGCGCGATGCCCTGTATGGTGTACATATTGATAACGATAACGAACCACGCCGGAAAGAGTCCGGCAGCGAAGTTGCCGGCGAGTATCGCCAGCAGCGCCAGCGTCACTCCCGCATAGGCTACCCGCCGATCCAGTCGCAACTCCCGAAATTCCTTGCCGAACCCGCCGGGATTGTCGAGCACGGCCTGCATCCATCGCCCCAGCCACAGCGTCAGCATCGCGATCATCATGAAACCCGACACCGTAGCCGCGGGTACCGACAACGCGTGCACGATGGCGCCGAGCATATCCAGCAGCTCCGGCGACGCGTCCGGACGCGTGTCCCGAATCGGCTGCACGATGAGGAGCTCGAGCCTCTCCCCCAACCATGCGACCGGATCTCTGGTGAGCAAATGGATGCCGGCGAGGACCAGGGCACTCATCGCCCCGGCCGCCGTCAGCGTGACGGCCTCGGAAGCGGTTTGGCGCAGCACCTGGGCCAGCAGGATCACCGGTATGCCGGTGAACAGCGCGAAAACTATCACCGGCTGGTAACCCACCGACCAGAGCGTCATGACCAGGGCGGGCACCGCCACGCACAGGGCAAGGATCAAGACGCTGTCGGCGATGCCACGACGCAGGGCCGTCGCACTGATGATGCCGCCGGAGACGAAACTGAAGGGCGGCACCAGCATTCCCAGGACGGCCACGGAGATCGCGTGCGCCCGACTGCGCATGATGAAGCGCACCAGTGATCCCACAGCTACGGGGCCCGTAGTGGGTGCGGATCAATGGGAGTCGCTGTAGGGCAGCAGCGCCAGATAGCGTGCGCGCTTGATGGCGGTTGCGAGCTGGCGTTGATAGCGCGACTTGGTCCCGGTAATCCGGCTCGGAACGATCTTGCCGGTCTCGGTGATGTACGCCTTGAGGGTATTGAGATCCTTGTAGTCGATCTCCTTGATTCCCTCGACGGTGAACCGGCAATAACGCCGGCGGCGAAAAAAACGTGACATGATTCAGTACCTCAAGATGCGCCGAGCGCCTACT
>Ga0070727_10003157_pt1 | contig 15228 bp, 10 predicted proteins | sample tdAd472_FD_66722 | JGI IMG/M metagenome (GOLD analysis project Ga0070727, IMG submission 66722) | Marine sediment microbial communities from the Atlantic coast under amendment with organic carbon and nitrate - tdAd47.2 | ecosystem: Environmental > Aquatic > Marine > Coastal > Sediment | place...
CGATCGACCAGCTGCGATTGTGGGGCGACCGGGTCGGCGTGCCGGTCAGCGCACAGGCGCAGGGCAGCGACCCCGCCGCGGTCGCGTTCGACGCCATGGAACGCGCCCGCGACGCGGGCACGGATGTGTTGCTGATCGACACGGCCGGCCGGCTCCACAACAAGGCCGACCTGATGGCCGAGCTCGAGAAAATCATCCGGGTGATCCGAAAGGTTGACCCCGACGCACCGCATGATGTGCTGCTGGTGCTCGACGCAACTACCGGGCAAAACGCCCATGCCCAGGTCGAGACGTTCGGCGAACTGGTCGATGTCAGCGGCCTGATCGTGACCAAGCTCGACGGATCTGCGCGCGGCGGCGTGATCGTCGGACTGGCCGATCGCTTCGGGCTGCCGATCTACGCGATCGGCGTCGGCGAAGGCGTTGACGATCTGCGCCCCTTCGAGGCGACGGCCTTCGCGCGCAATCTTCTTGGCCTCGACGCGGGCGGCCCCGGCAACACCGGTTCATGACGACAATCATTGCGCTTGCCGTCATCCTGTCGGCACTGATGCACGCAAGCTGGAACGCCCTGGTCAAGGGCGGCAGCGACGGATGGCTGACGTCTGCGATGATCGCCGGGTTCGCCGGCCTCGGTGCCCTCGTCGTCGCCGTGGCGTTTGTTCCCTGGCCCGCGCCGCACCACTGGCCCTGGCTCGTCGGATCGGGGGCCTTGCATGGCGGCTATTTCATCCTGCTGGTCAGTGCGTACACCTATGGCGACCTTGGCAAGGTCTATGCCATCGCGCGGGGCACGGCACCGCTGATCATCGTCGCGCTGGCCGGGCCGCTGGTCGGCGACGTGCCGGGCTGGCGGGAGATTGCCGCGATCCTGGTGCTGGTGGCCGGCGTTATCACCCTCACCTTCGAGCCGGGAAAATTCGCGACGGCCGATCTCAAGGCGGTCATCCTGGCCCTGCTGACCGGCGCCATGATCGCCGCCTATTCCCTGTTCGATACGATCGGCATTCGCACCATCGGTCCCGAGATCGCGTACGCGACAATCGTCTATGTGTGCTGGCTCATGATCTTCGCCGCGATCCCGATTCTCGTTGTGTCTTTCGCCCTTCGCCGCGGTGCGATTATCAAACATATGCGCGCCAACGCGTTGCAGGGGATCGGCGGCGGCGCCGTCGCGGTCGCCAGCTATGCGTTGATCCTGTTCGCCTTCGAGAATGCGCCGGTCTCCAGCGTCGCGGCACTGCGCGAGACCGGTGTGGTTTTCGCGGCCCTGATCGGAACATTTCTTCTCGGTGAACGCCTCGGCAAACGGCGAATTCCGGCCGCGATTCTGGTGGCCGTCGGTGCCAGCGCGCTCAAATTCGCGGCATAACCAACTCTAGGCTTTCACCCGGTCATCAACAATCGTAGGTTCGCGCCGCTATGCGTCCTTGGATCAAACTGGCAATCGAGGCCGGCCCGCTCGTGGTGTTCTTCATCGTGAACGGCCGCGACGGGCTCCCGGAATTTCGAAACCTCTGGCTTCCCGAGGGCGGCACCCCGATGGCGGAACAGGGTTTGTTCGAGGCCACCGGCGCGTTCATGATCGCAACCCTTCTGGCGCTGGCGACCGGCTGGGCCCTGGAACGCCGCCTGCCCGTCATGCCGCTCGTCAGCGGCATCTTCGTTGTCTTCTTCGGTGGTCTGACGCTGGTCCTTGCCGACGACACCTTCATCAAGCTCAAGCCGACCCTGGTCAACACGCTGTTCGCGCTGATCCTGTTCGGCGGGCTGCTCACCGGCCGGTCGCTGCTCAAGCCCATTTTCGGTGCGGCCGTGCAGTTGACGGATCGGGGCTGGCGCAATCTCACCCTGCGCTGGGCGGTGTTCTTTGTCGTGCTCGCGATCCTGAACGAAATTGTCTGGCGCAACTTCACGACGGATTTTTGGGTCTCGTTCAAACTGTTCGGCATCATGCCGCTGACGTTTCTGTTCGCGGCCGCCCAGACCCCGCTGTTCCTGCGCGAACAGATCGAAGACACCGAGCCATCCCAATCGGCGTCGGACTAGCCGGGATCAGCATGTCGGGCCCAACGCCCCGCGGCACCGGAAAGCAACGTCCCCAATAGTGAGGCGCGCCGCGCCTGCGGACCCGCCGGCACGACCCTGCCTAGACGACGAGGTTCAGATAGGTGCCGCGCGGGGCGTTCGGATTGAGGGTCGCGGCATCCTTCGGGACCTGGACCCGCGGCTCGGCGGCGGCCGTCTGCTGCGCATCGGCCTTGGCGGCGGGCGGCGCGGCGGATTTGCCGCTCGTCTCCACGCCCGACGCACGCGCCGGCGCCGCCGGATCAAGGTGACGGAGAATGGCCTGGAGTGATGAGGGTGGGCTTGTGACGGACATGAAAAGCTACCGGAACACGTTAAGACCCGTTCACCATAAGGCGGGTCCGATTAATGAATAGCTAAGGTCGCCGACGCGCCCATTTACCAGTTGGCAACCGGCAAAGCGCAGAATGGCGAACGATCAGGCAACGCGACGACCCAACGCCGTGCGGTCGAAATCCGGGAGTCCGATTTTGTTTGCTGAAAGCCAGGGCGAGAACGTCCACGACGTCGACGCACTCCTGCGTCTGGCCCGCGACCAGTCGGCGGCGGCACGGCGTGAACTCGTCGAGATTATCGGCGATCTGTTCTTCGACAAGGACCGTGTCCTGAACGAACGCGAACGCGCGGCCATGTCCGACATTCTACGGCAGTTGATCCATGACGTTGAGATTTCGGTCCGCAAGCATCTCGCGATCCGCCTGTCGGACGAACCCGACGCACCGTCGGAACTGGTCTACGCTCTGGCCAATGACAATGCCGAAATCGCCCATCCGATACTGATGCGCAGCGATGTCCTGAAAGACCCTCAACTCATTGAGATTGTTCGAAACCGTGACCTCGAACACCAGCTTTCCGTGGCGATGCGCGCGTCCCTCTCCGAAACGGTCACCGACGCGCTGGTCGAGACCAACGACGTCACCGTTATCGAGCGTCTTCTGGAAAACCCGGGCGCCGAAATCGGGCGCCAGACGATGACCTATCTCGTCGAACAATCGCAGCGCGTGGACGCGTTTCAGAACCCGCTCATACGCCGCAAGGATCTGCCCCCAAACCTCGCGCAACGGATGTATTGGTGGGTCTCGGCGGCCCTGCGTACGGAAATTCTGGACCGCCATGATCTCGATGCGAGCCAACTCGACGATGTCATGGAATCGGCGATCGAAGCAGCCGTTCGATCCGATTCCGAACTGACGCCGGGCGGCGTGGCGGCGTCGCGGCTGGTCGAACGCATGGTCGAGCAGCATGGTTTGTCGGCCGCCCTCATGATCCAGGTGCTCCAGACCGGCGAGATCGCGCTTTTCGAGAGCATGGTCGAGCAGGCGACCCAATTGCGTCAGCCGCTGGTCCAGAGACTGATCTATGAATCCGGCGGCGAAGGCCTGGCGATCGTTTGCCGCGCCATGGGTTTCACGGTGGACGATTTCCGCACATTGGCCGGGCTCTGCCGCAAGGCACGGCCGCAGCGAAACGAGGTCTACCCGATCGCCCGCGTGGCGCCCGAGAAATTCTTCGAACTGATCAAACCCGGCGCGGCCGAGAGCGTGTTGGACCGGTGGCGGCGCAATCCCGACTATCTCGATCTGTTGCGCCAGGTCGAAGCGCTGGCGGGCCGTCCGGATTAGAGGCTGCCCGGATTGGGAAACGGGGACCCGGCCCGAAGGTGCCTAATCTTGTAATATTATTATCTGAAATCAGTAGTGTGCGTTATATAGTTTCGCTAGCGAGGGATATGCGCAGGCACAAAACTTGCATGTTCTTGTATGCTCGTGCCGCGGTATCAACGTTTTGAGGTGATATTGTTTCGAGTTGCGTCGCGTCGGCGCTAAATTGAGGCCGACGTGTCGCGTTTTGCGACACCGAAGGAGAACAAAATGCCCGGTGGCAGCGGTTCAGGAAGCGGTTCTGGAAGCGGAGAATACGACGATCTGTCGGTGATTCTGGGCGACCACACGCTGGGCGACCAGGGCGGCGGCGAAATCATCTTCGGGGCCGGCGAGGGCAACGACACCATCGAAGGCGGGGCGGGCAACGACTTCATCGTGGCGCGCGGCGGCGCCGACACCGTCGAGGGCGGCGCGGGCGAAGACGCGATTTTCGGCGACTATTTCGACGACTGGTACGACCGCTCCGACGGGTCCGGGTCGGGCGGCAGCGCGTCGAAGGATGGCGGCTCGGGCAGCGGGACCGCCGTCACCTTCAACGATTACCTCTCGGGCGGCGCGGGCAGCGACCTGCTCGTCGGCGGCATGGGCAATGACGAGCTGCGCGGTGGCGCAGACGATGACGTGCTGTACGGCGACACCTACGGCGGCGGCGACAGCGACTATACCTGGGGCACCGGCTGGGAAGACCCTCGCTTCGATGCGGAAACAGGCGCCGCGAACGGCAGCGGCGTCACCTACACCTTCGACGATCTGCTCGCCGGCGGCGCCGGCGACGACATCCTGCACGGCCAGCTGGGCTCGGACACGCTGTATGGCGGTCTGGGCGAAGACACGCTCTTCGGCGGCGTCGGCAACGATACGCTCGACGGTGGCATCCAGGCCGGCGAGACCGAGACGGTCACCTTCCTGTCGGAAGACTTTGACGATGGGACCGGCAGCTTCACCTATGCCGATGGCGCGTTCCACAACACCAACAACGGGTACTACGCCGAGGGCCTGAACGTGACCGGTCAGGGCACCGACGGCCGGATCGGCGTGCTGCTCGGTGGCATCGACAACGACGACATCACCGACGGCATGTCCGGCGGCTTCACCAGTACGTTCAACGTCGGCGCCGACGCGACCAACGCGCAGATCACATTCACCTATCTGCTCGACGCGGACAGCAAGCTCGACAATGACGAGTATGCCGACGTGCTGGTCAGCATCGACGGGCAGCTCGTCGGCCTGAACGGCAACGACTATGTCGCGCGCGACTGGGGCGGCGGCGACAATGACGGCTGGCAGACGGTCACCATCGATCTCGGCAACCTCTCGGCCGGCAATCACACGGTCACCCTCGGCGGATTCCTGAACCAGAAGACCAAGTCCGACGAGGATGCGTTTATCAAGTTCTCGGATGTCGAGATTTCCGGATCCGTGCCCGTCGGCACCGATTCGAGCGACGACGTGCTCGATGGCGGTGCGGGCGACGACGTCCTGAGCGGCGGCGCGGGCAACGACACGCTCGACGGCGGTACCGGCAACGATACGCTCAACGGCGGCAGCGGCAACGATGCGCTCGACGGCGGCGACGGCGACGACGTCCTGCACGGCGATGACGGCGACGACACCCTCCAGGGCGGCGCCGGCAACGACACGCTCAATGGCGGCGCCGGCAACGATACGCTCGACGGCGGTGCGGGCACCGATACGCTCGACGGCGGCGATGGCGCAGACACGATCGAAGGCGGCCAGGGCGCCGACACCATCGACGGCGGCGCGGGCAACGACACCATCTACGGCGGATCCGACGGTGGCGGCACCCAGTCCGTCAACCTGATCGACGAGGACTTCACCAGCAGCGACGGCGGCTTCACCTATTCCGACGGCCATTTCCGGGGCGCCGGCACCTCGGACGATTCCGTCGGCACATATGATTCGAATGCCGGCGAGCTCTCGCTCACCCTGGGCAGCGACGACACCAGCGACGAGTTCGACATGGCCGGCGCCTTCACCAAGACGTTCGACGTCTCGGAGGCGACCAGCGGTGCGACGCTGAGCTTCACCTATCGCATGGTCCACAACGATGGCTTCGAATCCGACGAGTACACGGAAGTACTCGTGGAAATCGACGGCCAGCTCTATGGCCAGAACGGCAACGACTATATCGACCGCGCCTATGGCGACGGACAGGGCAACAACAGCTACTACGACAGTGGTTGGGTCACGGTGAACATCGATATCAGCGATCTCGCGCCCGGCACGCACGAAATCAAGCTGGGCGGATATCTCAACCAGAAGACCTATTACGACGAACTCTCCGAGATCAAATTCACCGACGTCACGGTCTCGGGCACCCAGTCCTCCGTCGACGAAAGCGACGACGTGATCGATGGTGGCGCCGGCGACGATACGATTGACGGCGGCGACGGGAACGACACCATCGACGGCGGCGCGGGCACGGACAATGTGTATGCTGGCGACGGCGATGACGGCCTGACCTTCGTCGGCGGCGAGAATGGCGGCGGCATCGACATTTACGATGGCGGGCTCGGCTCCGACACGCTCACGGTATCCCTGACCCAGGCCCAGTTCGACAACTCCAACATCTTCTCCGACCTGCTGGCGCTCAAGAACTTCATCGAGAACAACAACGACGCGAACACCGACAGCGGCGCGACCGAGACCTTCTCCAATCTGGGCATCCGGGTGCAGGACATGGAGACTTTGGTCGTCCTGGTCGACGGCGTCGAAACGGAGGTCAATCCACCCGACCTCTTCACCGAGAATGCGGACAGCGTCGACTTCAACAATGTCGTCGCGGGTGACTATCTCGACGGCACCCAGTATGACGCGCTCGACGGCAACGATACGGTCACCCTGGCCGGCAACGCCGGCGAGGCGACCCAGGCCGGATTCGACACCAACGAGACATTCCACGGCGGCGATGGCCACGACACGATCACGGGCCGCGACCTGGACGACAAGATCGACGGCGACGCCGGCCATGACACATTGATCGGCGGCGGCGGCGACGACATCATCGATGGCGGTGACGGCAACGATACGCTCACCGGTGGCACCGGCAACGACACCCTGCGCGGCGAAGCCGGCGACGACACGCTGGTCGGCGGCGATGGCAACGACAGCCTCGAAGGCGGTGACGGTAACGATACGCTGACCGGCGGCACGGGCAACGACACCCTCGATGGCGGCGACGGTAACGACGTCCTGACGGCCGGCGACGGCAACGACACACTCTCCGGCGGCGATGGCGTGGACACGCTCACGGGCGGCACGGGCAATGACACCCTCGATGGCGGCGACGGCAACGACACGCTCACGGGTGGCGACGGGGTCGATGCCCTGACCGGTGGCGACGGCGACGATATTCTCGACGGCGGCACGGGCAACGACACGCTGACGGCCGGCGACGGCAACGACACGCTCAGCGGCGGTGGCGACCGCGATACGCTCGATGGCGGCGCCGGCGACGACACGCTCGACGGTGGCCAGGGCAACGATGTGCTCATGGGCGGCGCGGGCAACGACACGCTGGATGGCGGCGACGGCGCCGATATGGTCGACGGCGCCGAGGGCGACGATACGGCCACCATGGTCGGCGGCCAGCACGGCGGCGGCACCGATCAATTTGACGGCGGCACCGGCACGGATACCTTGCGCGTCTCCCTCACCCAGGCCGAGTTCGACAACACCAACATCCACGCCGACTTGCTGGCGCTGAAGGCCTTCATCGAGGACAACAGCGACGCCGGCACCGATTCCGGCGCGATTGAGACCTTCACCCATCTCGGCATCCAGGTGCAGGACTGGGAAGACCTTGTCGTCCTGGTCGACGGGGTCGAGGTGGAACTCGAAAGCCCGGGCTTGTTCACGGAAAATCCCGATGCCGTTGATTTCGACGATGTGGTCGAAGGGCAGTATGAAGCGGGCACCCAATATGACGCGCTCGACCTCGACGATACGGTGACGATGGCGTCATCGTTGGCGGAGGCTTTGGAAGCCGGATTCGACACGACCATCGATTTCCATGGCGGCACGGGCGACGACACGCTGATCGGCCGCGGGCTCGACGATCTGCTCTACGGCGACGCGGGTGACGACACACTGACCGGCGGCGCGGGCGACGACACGCTTGTGGGCGGTGCGGGGAACGACAGCATCACCGGCGGCGACGGGATGTTCGATTCCCTGTCCGGTGGTGATGGCAATGACAGCATCACGGATACCGACGGCGTTCTCGAGGCCCATGGCGGTGCCGGCAATGACGTGATCACCCTCACCTTCGATTCCGACTGGGACGACGACAATAACGGGTCAACCGACCCCGCCTCCACCAACCGCATCTCGGGCGGCACCGGCGCCGACATCATTACCGTGACCATGGCCAGCCTCGGTTTCGCAATCGCGCTCGACGCCGACGGGGCCAGCGCCAGCGAAGATGACGGCAACGACAGGGTCACCCTCAAGGGCGTGTACGCCTCATCCCAAATCGACCTGGGCGGCGGCAACGATATCTTCACCGGCGGCAACGGCGCCGACACGGTGGAAGGCGGCCTCGGGGTCGATAACATCAAGGGCGGGCGCGGCGACGACGTCCTGTTCGGCGATGAGGGCAACGACCGGCTGCGCGGCCAGGCAGGCAACGACACGCTCTATGGCGGCGCCGGCAATGACCGACTTCAGGGTGGCGGCAACAACGATATTCTCGACGGCGGCGAGGGCGTCGACAAACTCGAGGGCGGCGGCGGCAACGACACGCTGTTCTTCGATCCGGGCACCGAGACGGAGACGGATTTCGGGACCTTCTTCGCGATCGAAGACGAGAAGGTCACCGGCGGCACCGGCATCGATACCTTGCAGGGCAGCGCGGGCGCCGACCTGATCGACTTCAATGACGATGCGCTGTTCACCGACATCGAGATCGTGCGCGCCGGCCAAGGCGACGACCTTATTATCGGCAAACTGGACACGACGCTCGACGATCAGTTTTTGGTCTTCGCCGGCGATGGCGATGACACCGTGTCCTTCTTCGCCGTGACGACACCCAATCTGGACCTCAGCCATATCGACCCGTCGTTCAACGCGACCACAAAAACGTGGACGATCAACTATACCGGCAACGGATCAAAAACCGTCAATCTGAGCCAGGCGGACATCCTCGCCACGGCTTCGGGTGAGGTGGGCAACTGGGATCCCAGTGAGGGGCTCCGCGCCATGTTCCCGGGGTCGCCCAACTTCGTGTCGGCCAACTATATCGACGGCGGCACGGGCGTGAACACCCTGTATGGCTCCGAGGGCACAGACATCATCTTCGGTGGTGCGGCGGACGGCGTCACAGACTCCGGCGGCTTCGACGACAGGATCTATGCCAATGGCGGCAACGACATCCTCGTCGGCGGCGGCGACTACGACGTCTATTACATCGCGCGCGACGGCGGCGACAATTTCATCTTCGACGGCAACACCGCTACGGGCGGCTACTCGAATGGTTTGGTCCTGTTCGAAGGCTTCGAGGGCAACGACAACGTCACCATCGACTATGAAAACAACGGCACCGACAATGGCGTGGTAACCCGTGACGACACGGGCGCTTCGGGTGACGTGAAATTCGTCAACAACCAGGACGGAACCTGGACCATTTCCTTCAACAACAGTGGCGGCTCGGTCACATTCGCGGGCCACGAAATCAGCGAGATCGAGCTTCAAGATCATACCGAAGGGGTCACCAATCCATCCCGCGTCAAATACACCTTCAATGACGGCGGTACGACAAACGACTACAGCGACGACACGTACACTTGATCTGACGTGACCCCGGCGGCCCCGCCGCCGGCATAATTTATCAACCGAGAAGCAAAGGATGGCGGCACGGGCGGTGTCACCACACCTCGTACCGTTTCAACGATCAGGGCACGGCGAGCTTCGCCGACGACACGTACGATCTGCAGCAGGAGATAATTTATCAGCTGATAAATAACTAATTTATCAATCGATAAATAACGCCCTAACCCGCCGTCACGCCCAACCGCGCCGCGACCGCGCCGAACCATGGCGCCAGCGGCGCCGTCCGGTCCGTCCCGGCCGCAAACTCCGCACCGCGCGCGCACAACAACTCCGCCCCCGCAGCCGTGACCCGGACCTTGTCCTCGGCCAGGCACATGGCCTCGTCCCACCAGTCCCCGTCTTCCTTGTAGTGGACCACCAGCGCGAGCCGGACGGCGGTGTGAAAGGTCGCATAGGTCAGGAAATATGCGCGCGCGGCGGCCGGATCCATGCCCGCCGGCGCGTTGGCGACCGCGATGTCCGCCAACCCCGACACGCGCGGCACATACTCGTCCGCCAGCAGCCAGGCGAAATCGTCGAGCGCGTTGCGGGCGCCGCAATGCTCCCAGTCGAACCAGCCGATCGTGCCGTCATCGCGCACCACCGCGTTGCCGGGCCGCGCATCCCATTTCAGGAAGCACGGCTCTCCGGCCCGCAGCAGCGCGACCAGGCCATCCAGATCGAGATCCGGCACCGGAACGCCCAACGCCTCGCCGATGCGGTTGGGCGTATCGATCAGATCGCGCAACCAACTGTCGGCCGTCCCCAGCCGAACCACCTTCTCATGCAGCCCCGTCTCCGCACCAATACGGTGAATCCGGGCCAGTTCCGATGCCGCCGAAGCGAGAAGCTCGTGTGCCCGCGCCGGGTCGCATTCCATCAAGACATGGGGCAGGCGCGCACCCGCCAGATACTCCTGGATCAGCCAGGCCCCGTCATAGGCGTGCACCGCCGGCACCGCGGCGCCATGCTCATGCAGGGTCTTCAGCACGTTGGCCTCGAGCATCGAGCGTTCCCGCCGTTTGCGGCGGGTCGCGATCACCGTCAGTTCTTCGAGATGGACGCGCACGGACCGGCGCGACCGGCTGGCCGGCCAATCGACGTTGGTGGCCTTCTGACCAAGCAGTCGCTCGCACGCGGCGGCGGCCTCGTCGGCAAAGACCTGGGGGTCACGAACCCGGCGCGTGGCCACAGCTTCTCCTAGGGTCCGGTTGGTGTCAGGGCGGCGACACCCGGGAGGGTCTTGCCCTCGAGCCATTCGAGGAACGCGCCGCCGGCGGCGGAGACATAGCTGAATTCATCGGTCACGCCGGCATGGTTCAGGGCCGCAACCGTGTCACCACCGCCCGCAACCGAGAGAAGACCACCCGATTGCGTCAAACCGGCGGCCGCACGCGCGACATTCACGGTGGCCATATCGAAGGGCTCGATCTCGAATGCGCCGAGCGGACCGTTCCAGACCAGGGTGCGAACCTCGGCGAGGCGTGCCGACAGGCCGGCCACGCTTTCCGGGCCGACGTCGAGAATCATCTGGTCACCGGGCACCGCATCGACGGGTACCACGCGGCTGGCCGCCCCGGCCCTGAACTCGCCGGCGATCACCACGTCGGACGGCAACACCACCTGGCAGCCGATCTCATCGGCCCGGGCGAGAATGCCGCGCGCCGTCTCCGCCATGTCGTGCTCACACAAGGATGCGCCGACATCGATCCCCATGGCATTCAGGAAGGTATTCGCCATGCCGCCGCCGATCGCGAGCTGATCGACACGCGAGATGAGATTGCCCAGGAGATCGAGCTTGGATGCGATCTTGGCGCCCCCCACGATCGCCATCACGGGCCGCTCGGGATTGCCGAGCGCGCGATCCAGCGCCACGAGTTCCGCCTGCATCAGGCGGCCCGCATAGGCCGGCAGAAGATGCGCGACTCCCTCGGTCGAGGCATGCGCGCGGTGCGCCGCCGAAAAGGCATCGTTCACATAGGCGTCCGCCAGGGCGGCGAGCGACGCGGCGAAACCCTTGTCGTTCGCCTCCTCACCCACATGGTAGCGGGCATTCTCGAGGACCAGAATATCCCCATTGACCATCGCGCCCGCGGCATCCAGCGCCGCATCACCGATGCAATCGGGCGCAAACGCGACCGGCCGTTTCAGCACCGCGCCCAGTTCCCTGGCCACCGGCCCCAACGACATCTCCAGCACCCGTTCACCCTTGGGCCGCCCGAAATGGGACGTTACAAGGACCTTCGCCCCCTTGTCGGCCAGCTCCAATATGGTCGGGGCCAACCGCTCAAGGCGGGTCCTGTCGGTGACCTTTCCGTTCGCCATGGGGACGTTCAGGTCGGCCCGAAGCAGGATCCGTTTTCCGGCGGCATCAATATCGTCGAGGGTGCGAAACGCGCTCATGTTGATTGAATTTCCGTGTGAACTGTCTGAGACAAGGCGGCCCCCCCGTTATACCAGTGCGAAGATCACGGTAAAGCCGGATGCGACATGATAGCCCGCTTACCCTGCCCCGGCCCGGCGCGCTATCCTGCCACCATGCGCAGCCATCTGTCCCCCATCGACCGCCTTGCCTACACGGCCAGCCAGGCCGCGCGGTTCGGCTGGTTCTACAGTCAGTATCGCAGGGCCCAGCGCCGCATCACCCCGGTGGTCCGAAAAGAACAGCTGCGGGATAGCGGTCCCTCGACGTCTGAGCTTCTGTCGGCGCTGTTTGCCCTGTTCCGGCGCGATATGAAGAACATCGAGGCGGGCCGCTACGCCATGCCGCCGGACATGTGGCCCCGGCCCGGCCGGGTGCTTGGCGTGAACCGGCGCTTCTTCCGCGATCTCCAGACGGTCGATCGTCGACGCCAGGCGGGCGCGGGTGACGAGGTGTTTCGCAAGCTGCGCGACAGCGATCCCCCCTACCCGCGCTATTTCCTGCAGAACTTCCACTTCCAGAGCGACGGCTATCTGAGCGCGGATTCCGCCGATCTGTACGACTACCAGGTCGAGATTCTGTTCAGCGGCGGCGCGGATGCCATGCGCCGCCAGGCGCTCGTCCCGCTGGCGGAGTTTATGAACGGACGACCGGCCGCCACCACGCAGCTGGTGGATATCGGGTGCGGCACGGGCCGCTTCCTGCGCTTGGCCAGCGATGCACAGCCGCTGCTTCGGATGACCGGCCTCGATCTCTCCCCGCCCTATCTCGACCGTGCGCGGCGCAGCCTGCGCGGCCGCCGGGCCGTGCGTTTCATGACCGGGAATGCCGAACAGCTGCCGTTTCCCGACGCATCCGTGGACGTGGTCTCGAACATCTTCCTGTTCCACGAACTGCCCGCGCGGGTGCGAACCAACGTCGTGCGCGAGATGGCGCGGGTCCTCCGGCCGGGCGGGCTGGTCCTGCATGTGGATACGATCCAGAAGGGCGATGAGGCCCGCTTCGACCAATTGCTCGATTTCTTCCCGCGCGCCTATCACGAACCCTATTTCGCCGACTATGTGGCGAGCGACCTCGAGGCGTTGTACGGCGAAGCGGGCCTCACCGCGCGCACCCACACGAATGCCTTCCTGTCGAAGGTCTCGGTCTTCGCGAAACCCGCCTAGGCGCCTTCCGCGGTACGGCGGCGCTCGATCCGGCGCAGCAGCAGCATCAGCGCGCTGCCCGCAACCGCCGCCGCGACCAGCGTGATCGGCGCGGAATCCCAGCTGCCCGTCACCGTCACCACCTTCGCCATGGCCACGGGCCCGACGAGCTGCCCGAGCTGCGAGCCCTGCATCATCAGGCCCGTCGTCGCACCGACGAGGGCCGCCGTGGGCGCGACGACCGCCGCGGTGGCAAACAGGCAGGCGGGTATGACGCCCGCGATGAAGGACAGGAAGATCGCCGCCGCCAGGCGTATTTCGAATGTCAGGCCATCGTCATACATCAGGAGTGCGCTGAGCCCGACGAGCGCGAAAGTGGCGATGACCAGCTTCCACCGTGCCACGCCCCGGTGGATCGCGATGCCGCCGAGGATATTCCCGGCCACATTGACGACGGTCACGAACGCCGCCAGCGGGGCGACCCGTCCCAGGCCGAGCGCCTCTGCCTCCACATAGAAGGTCGGCAGCAGGGCCACCACCGTCACATGGATCGAGGAATAGGCCGCAAAGGTGAGCGCCAGGGTGAGCGGCCCGGCCTGGGTGAATGTGCGCAACGCCAGGCCGAATGGCGGCGGCGCGGCGGCGGTCCGAATGGCCGTACCGGTCCGCGTCGCGAAGGCGACGAGCGCCATCACGATGATGGCCAGGACGCCGTTCACCGTCCAGAGGCCGCGCCAGCCCGCCGCCTCCAACACGAGGGGCGTGACCAAAATCATCACGGCGACGCCCGCCGGCCAATAGCCGCCATAGAATCCGAAGATCAGGCGATGGTGGCGCGGCGCGGCGAACTGCAGGAACAGCGCCGGGGCCACGGCGACCACGACCACGAATCCGAACCCCTCGAGGACCCGGCTCGCGAGCAGCATCGCAAAACCGTCCGCTCCCGCACCGACAAAGCTCGCGGCGGCCATCGCCACGAACCCGGACAGAAGAAGCTTCCGGTGGCCCAGGCGATCTCCCAGCGCACCGGCGAACATGCCGAACACGACACCGAGCAGATTGAAGATAGAAATGATCCAGACACCCTCTTCGAGGGTGAGGCCAAGATCGGCCTGCATCACCGGCAGTGCGGCCGGTGCCTTGCCGATCTGAAACGCCGCCGTGACCGATGCCAGAACGACGACGGAAACGGCAAACCAGTTGGTCCGCAGCGGCGGCTCGCCCGCGCGGATGTCTTGCGCAACCATATGGTGGAATCAGGCCTTGGGGGCGACGTGGAGGTAGAGCCGGGGGCCGCTGAGAGACACGGTCGGGCGGTAATGATCTGCCAGCTGATGGGGCTTCACGTCGCGGATCAGTGAATCGAGCATCCAGGCCTCACCGCCGGCGTTTACCGCGAGGAATGCATGCTGGCGGTTGCGGTTCTGATCCAGGACCAGCACGATCCGCATCCGTGCCGGGTGGAAACCCATCTTTTCGAGCAGCTTGAACTTGGCCATCGCGAAATCTTCGCAGTCGCCGCCATTCCTGAAGAATGTCGCCGTGTCGGCCCAGTAGTCCCGCAGCCCGTAATTGTCGATATCCTCGATATAGGGCATCCGGTTGGCGAAATCGTTGACCATGCGCATGCGTTCGCGCGGGCTGAAGGCGCCGGCCGCCTGGAAGATCGCATCCGTCGTGCCGCCGCGCACCGCAGATGCGGACGGCGTACTGGCAACGGTCTGTGCAAAATTCGCCGCGATCTCGTCCTCGAGCGGCTTTATCGCGGCGCGCGCGCGCGGCAATTTCTTGACGGTGCTGCCGATGAAATACTCGCGTGTCCCGAACAGGGTCGGAAATCTGCGCACGGGCTGTGAGACGTCCTCAATCCCGACCGCCGCCCGGGCAGCCCAAGCCGGGGAGGCCGTCAGCCCGGCAACAGCGCCGGCACCCAGTGCCGCGAGAAACCCCCGCCGTTCCATCCCCCGTCGTCCTGGTCCGCGTCGTTCCATCAAAACGCCCGTTAAGCTTTCATTAAGGCTGAAAGCTATCACCGCCGGTGGCCAAGCCCCAATCACTAAATCGTCCGATGGTTAACGCC
>Ga0070727_10003159_pt1 | contig 15226 bp, 21 predicted proteins | sample tdAd472_FD_66722 | JGI IMG/M metagenome (GOLD analysis project Ga0070727, IMG submission 66722) | Marine sediment microbial communities from the Atlantic coast under amendment with organic carbon and nitrate - tdAd47.2 | ecosystem: Environmental > Aquatic > Marine > Coastal > Sediment | place...
TTTCGCCTCAGCAAACACGTCGTCAATACTCGTCTGGCACCAACGTTGGCCAGAACTCTCCTGTCAGGCATCGTACAAAACTCTCTTCAGTCGCAACTGCTTGTTGTCGAGATCACTGATGCCCGCTTGAGCGACGTTGCTGTCGCTGCACTGAATCTGACCGGCTTCTTCAAATCAGGTAGCACATGGCTAAAGGTGTCAATCCCGGAGCCATTAGCTGTCGAGGATGTGCCAAAACGAATTCAGACAATCGCAGGCAATGCCGGAATAGATGCTTCGGGCGTGGCACACATTGTCGATGTGGTTTCCGAAGATTCGTTTCGCTGTGACGCCGCAGCAGTCCTCGAAATGGAGCACACGCTTTGGCCCTGCAAAATCCTTGGCTGCGAAGTAACGAACTATGTCATTCCGATCCGGCCTCGATGGGCGACCGACCTTTTCGATGCCGGGCTGGCAAAGTCCACTCTTTGGGGAGCGGAAACAGAACTCGCCTTGAATCCAGACTCCGTCTACTACCGTGCGACCAGACCACCGATGAAAGCCGTTCAGGGACGTATCCTCTGGTACGTCAGTAACGACGACGACATACACGGCACCATGCGGATTCGAGCCTGTTCGCAACTACGAGATGTCGTGACTGGTGGTCCAAAAGAACTGTTTCGTCGTTTTCGACGACTCGGCGTCTATGAATGGCGTCACGTCCTCGAAACCGCTGGCTCAGTTGACGGCGAACTGATGGCTCTTCAGTTCTCAGACACCGAACTGTTCCCCAGTCCGGTAAGTTGGAACGCCGCTCAGACGATATTGCGGCAATACGGCATTAAGTCTACGTTCGTGTCACCAACCGAAATTTGCGAATCCGCTTTCGTCAATCTGTATCTGTCCGGTTCAACACCGAGAAACTGACATGCTGTTTTTGTCGATCAAGCCGCAATACGTGGCAAAGTTCCGCAATGGAACGAAGCGGGTTGAATTGCGCCGCAGAAGGCCACGTTCGCAGTCGGGTGACTGGATGGCGATCTACGAATCGTCTCCGACGATGGCTCTTGTTGCCGTTGCCAGAATCTCCGAAGTGCGGGCCAGTAGCCCCCAATGCCTTTGGCGTAGAGCCGGGAAGATGTCAGGAGTCTCGAAGAAGGAATTCGATGAGTATTTCGCCGGAACAGACCAAGCTGTCGGCATTTTCATCGACCAGCCAACTGAGTTGCCCTTTCCGGTTCCGTTGAGTGACCTGCGAAGCGTTTGGCCGAAGTTCAATCCACCGCAGGCGTTCTTGTATTTATCTGACGAGCAGCAGAAGTACGTGTTCGATCAGTTTGACGGATTGCCTTTCGCACTCGACTCCGTGGCATGATGGCCGATGCGAATCCTCTTCCTTCACGGCTGGCAGAGCGTCGTTGGCGGCGTCAAACCGACGTTCCTGAAAGACGCCGGGCACGAAGTCCTGAATCCTGCTCTCGATGACGACGACTTTGAAGCCGCAGTCCGTACCGCTCAAGCCGAGTACGATCAGTATCAGCCTGACGTGATCGTCGGAAGTTCAAGAGGCGGGGCGGTCGCACTCAACATCGACTCGAAGGACACGCCGCTCGTCCTGCTGTGTCCAGCATGGAAGAACTGGGGCACTGTCACGACCATCAAGCCGAATTCGGTGATCCTGCACAGCCGAGCCGACGACGTGATCCCCTTCAGCGACTCAGAGGAACTCGTAGGCAACAGCGGCGTGCCGTCAGAGACGCTGATCGAAATCGGCAACGACCATCGACTGGCCGATCCTGAGCCGCTCAGGGCGATGCTTGAGGCGTGCGAGAGGCTGGGACAGAAGTCGTGAAATAAACTTCTGGAACCGAGAGACTGGGACCGTAGCTCTCGTGCCTTAACTCGCCCGGTCAGGAGCATCATGACCATCCCGCCTCAATCTGACCGGATCATCTTCAGGGAATGGCGGGACGAAGACTTGAAGTCTTTCCACGACATCAATTCTGACCCGCAGGTGATGCGGTACGTGGCTGACGGTCAGGTTTGGCCAATCACTCGGACTCAGCAGTTCATCGAGGCAGCAAATGAGATGCTGCAACGATCCGGGTTCTGCCAATGGGCGCTGATCCACAAGACCAGCGGTTGTCTGATTGGCTTCTGCGGCCTTGTCGATACCGGACAAGTGCCAGAGATTGGCTGGCGACTGGCTCGTGACTGCTGGGGACAGGGACTCGCCACTGAAGCTGCCACCGCAGTCCTCGGTCACGCAAAGGACACGCTGGGAATCAGTCGAGTGATGGCGACAGTCCAGACAGAGAATGCGGCATCAGTCCGTGTGATCGAGAAACTCGGCATGTCTCTCGACCGGACGTTTGAGCGTGATGGTCGTCAGGTTTCGGTTTATTCCTGCGACCCTACAACGAGGTGAGCCAATGGCCGACTATAGTCTCCTTGACCATCCCGCCATCAGCGGGGTTTATCTCTTCCCGCAGCCACGACTCGTTGCTGATCCCTTTGTGGTCGATGTCGAAGGGGCCGAACTGGCCTGCTATCGGAGAGTTGTTGATCCCGAAGCCTTCACGCTGATCTATTTTCACGGGAACGGAGAGAGCGTTGCCGACTACGTGCCGGACATGGCGGATGTCTTCGAGCGAATGGGACTGAATTCGCTGTTTGTGGAATACCGGGAATACGGTGGCTCGACCGGTAAGGCTCAACTGGTCTCCATGCTGGGTGATGGTGAAGCAGTTCTTGACGCCGCAGGACTCAAGCCCGAGCAGGTCATTGTCTTTGGCAGGTCAATCGGCTCGCTCTACGCCATTGAACTGGCTGCCCGATGTTCGAACATCGCCGGGCTCATCATCGAGAGCGGCATTGCTGATCCCTCAGAACGGTTTCTGGCGTACGCCGATCTCGATGCGGCTGGTCTGAACAAAACTGAGGTGAGGGCGGAAGTAGCACGGCACTTCAATCATCAGGCCAAGCTGGCAAGTTACACGAACCCGCTGCTGATCCTGCACACCGAGAATGACGGCCTCATCGACATCTCCCGTGCCGAACGGAATCTGGCATGGTCCGGCTCTGCCCGGAAGCAGCTTGTCCGATTCCCGATGGGCAACCACAACAGCATTCTGCCTGTGAATCTCAGGGAGTATCTGGGCGCCATCGAAGGCTTCGTGCGGAGCTTGGAACAGTGACCAAACCAGCCGAAACGGCTGAAGTGAGGTTCGATGCAACTTCAATCGGATGATGCGCTGGAGAACTCGCCGGTCGTGGCCAATTGCCGGATGAACCGGGAGCGGAACCTGCATGGCCCAAATGGCTATGACCGTGATCTCAGGTTTGACCCTTTGGCATTCCTGAAGGATGCAGCCAATCGGAACGGAGAAGCCAACTGGCTCGATCTCTGCTGTGGGACAGCCAAGGCGCTCGCTGAGGCTGCTGAAGTGATTGACGCCGAGGGTCTGCCCATCCAGATTACCGGCGTTGATCTGGCAGGACTGTTCGTGGCCTCTGACTCAGCCAGCTTGACGCTACATCAAGCTGCCTTGAGTACGTGGCAGCCGGATTGCCAGTTCGACCTGATTACCTGCGTGCATGGGCTGCACTACCTCGGCGACAAGCTCGGCCTGATTGTGCATGCTGCCGGATGGCTCAAGGACGCCGGACACTTCGTGGCCAATCTCGACATGGCCAACATTCGACTGAGCAACGGCCAGTCTTCAAGCCGTGTCGTTGTCTCGGAGTTGCGTCGTGCAGGCTTTGACTATTCGTCCCGCCACAAGCTCATCAAATGCGACGGGATGAGAGAATGCGAATTGCCGTTTCGGTATCTCGGTGCTGACGATGAAGCTGGCCCGAACTACACGGGTCAGCCAGCAGTGAATTCACACTATGAGCGGCTCATGTAACAACTCGGTGAAGTCTCTTTCACACGTCCCAGCGGACCTCGACTCGGCTTCCCCAGAGTCCCCACCAGAAACTTCCGCAGCGTGCCCAGCCAGTACGCCGTTCTCCTTCATCATCAACAGCAGTGATTCGGTAGACTGTCTGCCCCTTGGATGTCGTCCAGAAGAACGGACCACGCCGAATCCAGCAGTAGTCGGCTGAAATCAACTGAAACCCGTTCGTTGCAGCCCAGTCATCCAGAAGTTGGCGTGAGCGGCTGAAGGTCCAGCCGATCCCCATGATGGCAATCGCCACGAACAATGGGATGAACAGGAGCGGTGCGACGTTTTCCATCAGCCTTGCCTCGTGCGGACAATCGGAGTGTCCGGCGATCAACGGCGGCATATCTCATACGGTTCAGGAAAATCGGCCTCGGAACTGGGGCCGCCAGCCTCAAGAAGCCGCAGCAGCGATCACACCGATGAGCATCAGGATCATCCCGAAACAGCCCGCACCGGATGAAGCTGGAATGCCGTGCTGCTCGCCCAGTCGTTCGACAGCTTCTTTCGCTTCCTTGAGACCGACGCCATTCTGGTCACGATAGAGCTTTACAGCCTGAATCTTCTCGCCACGCTCAAGCGCGCTGATGACCTCATCCGTGAGCGAACCGTCGTCAGTTGTGCCGGAGCCGGTGGCGAAATGGTCCACAATCATTGCCTCGACGGCAGCCTTGGCCTCGGCCAGACCGACTCCCATGACTTCCCTGTACCGTTTGATTGCGGCGATGTTCTTGCCTTTACCGATCAGTTCCCGGATTTCGTCCTCAAAGTCATCGTGCATTTCGCAATCCTCGTTTGGCTTCTCACGCTCGGCTCGAATTCAGACAATCGCAATCATCAGATCGAATCGTCCTCAACTTCAGGAACATCTCATGCTGCGAACGATTACTGCTGTCACCATTCTGCTTGCTGCCTCAATCATTCAGGCAGCCGAGCCACATCTGTCGCACATTGTCTTCTTCACGCTGGCAGAAGATACGCAGGAGCATCGTGAAACGCTCGTGGCGGCCTGCCAGAAGTACCTGTCCGATCACGAGGGCACCGTCTACTTCTCAGCAGGCATCATCAATGAAGACCTCGACCGGGACGTGAATGACCGGGACTTCGATGTGGCTCTGCATCTGATCTTCGAGAGCCGTAAAGCTCACGACACCTATCAGACGCATCCACAACATCTGAAGTTCATCGAAGAGAACAAGCACCTATGGTCAACGGTGCGTGTCTTCGATTCGAACGTGGCAGTCGCTCAAGACAGCATCCCCACTGGTGGCAAAGGCTTCGCCGGAATGCTGAGCGGCAAGGTCGTCAGTAAGCAGTACGGGCAACTCGTGCTGGAAATCACCGAAGTCGGTCAGACGTGGAAACACAGCAAAGCCGAGACTCCAAAAGCACTGGTCGGAAAGCGAATCGCTGTTGTGGGCCGAGACAAAGAAGGCAACGCCAGCCGCTTCATCGCTCTGGTGAAAGTCGGCGAGAGCCTGACTCTGGATGTCGCCAACCGGGAAGGCGAAACGCTGACCATTCTGGAACTGACCGAAGACCAGCGGGCACGAATCAAGGAGTAACCGTGGCGACCATCGAAAAGGCACTGGAGATAGCCGCCAAGGCTCACAACGGGGTGAAGGACAAGCAGGGCGAACCGTACATCCTGCATCCGATACGAGTCATGATGGGCGTGGACGGAGAATCCGCTCGCATCGTGGGCGTGCTGCACGATGTTGTCGAAGACACGGAAGTCACCATCGAAGACATCAGAGCCGAAGGCTTCGGCGATGAAGTCCTCGTGGCCTTGGCTTTAGTTACACACGCCGCCGATCAGTCCTATGCGGATTACGTCGTCGCCTGCAAAGCCAATGACATCGCTCGACAGGTGAAACTTTCCGACCTGCGTGACAACTCCAGCTTGAACCGGCTCCTGATGCGTCCTGAGAAGTTCCAGACAGACGCCGCTCGAATGCAGAAGTACGTGCTGTCGTACCGGTTTCTGAGTGACGAAATCAGTGAAGCGGACTATCGGAAGCTGATGACCGACTGAGCAGACGACCGAAGAGTTTTCGGACTTCCTGCTCCAGTTCGGCCAGCGCATCAGCAGGTTCCCGGAACTCGATGTCGGCCACATCCCAGAACTCAGTGTGCTCGATCCATTCAGGAAACAACTGCCGCATCATCGGAAGATGCTCGTCTTCCTGCACAGCAACAACCTGTCCGGCTGCCGCCAGATCGTCATCGCTGAGTGCCGTCGGCAGCCGGGATTCCATACACGTGATCCCGAGTCGTTCGAGACCTGTGACAGCGTGAACGGAGATCGGCCCCACATTCCGAGGGGATGGAGCAAGACCACGTGAGTCAGCCCGCCAGTCGGCCATTTGCTGAGTTGCCAGATGATTGAACAGGACTTCGGCAAACCGGCTGCGGTAGTAGTTGCCAGTACAGACAAAAAGAACGGTCTTCACGTAAGTCATCCCTCCAACGAGCCGCTGTTCTGCGGCAACTACCAGCAACCTCTGAATGCTTCGAGAACTGCATCTGGGGACAGGCCACTCACGGCGGCTTCGCCATCAATGTTCACGAATCGTGCGACGACAGGAAACTGGTCCTGAAGCTCTTTGCCGAACGGCAGGTTTGTCCCGCCGAGTCCCCATTGACCATTAGCACGATCAATCTCCTGCAATGCTCGAACGGCAGCAATCAACGTCTCGTCTGAGAACACGTAACTGCTCATGCCGTCTTGATAAGCCATCCCAGTCGGCCTCCAGCGGCCTTCTGTATCAGCCCAGAGGTAGCCGGGAAAACACAGATCGTGGAACCAGCCTGAAGGCCGTTCGGTCGAAACAAGACAGACTCGTTCGGCGTCCCATTTTGCACGCACCTGCGGCCACAGAATGGCCTTCTCAGAGACCAGTTCGTTGAAGCCGGGGATGTATGCCGCCTGCTGATCGTCATTCACCAGTGATGCGGGGATGACGTAATGCGTGAACCGACTGCCAATTTCTCGACGCACAATCTGGCCGCACTCGACCAGTTGGATACCTCGGGACAATGGAGCCAGCGAGGCATCAATGTCAGCGGTTTCAGGATCGGTCCCGTCAATGAGGCCCGGAATGCGCCGAAACGCTTCTTCGTATGATTCTCGGGGATTGTCTTTCCGCATCAGACGAGTGATTCCCTGAAACAATCGCTGTGCTGGCAACTCTCCCCAGCCCCAGAAGTCGCCGATCTCAGCGGCCTCAATGATCGCCGTCCGATGGCGTTGAGCTTCGTCACTGCGAACCAGCACGTAGACCGACAGGATGCCGTCCACATCAACGTGATTGTTGACCGCCGCCGTCCAGTCGCCGGGAAGCAGGTTGTCGAGGAATCGGAAGCAGATTTCGGTCGATGTTCCGGCCCGATACTCGACAGGCGTTCGATTGGGCCGCCAGTGGCTCAACTCCAGATCACTTTCGGGATCGAATATCTTTCCGCCTGTGCCGTCGCAGAAGATGATCCGTTCGGCATCAGGCCGAATCGTCTTGTCGGACAGGATTTCGAATCGGCTTATCATTCCGAAATCTCATCCATGTACTGCCTTGCTTTTGAGTCCATCTCCTTCAGAAGCGCATCGAAGTCTCGATACAGCGTGTTCACGACAACTGTTTTGTTGTGCTTCTGAATACTCGCAAACGCCCCGTGTAAGAAGTTCTCACCAACTTCCAACTTCCCACCAGCACGCAGGAACTCGGCAAGGTGCGGAAAGGTCTGTTCTTCGGGGAGTTGATCTTTCGCTCTGTTCATTCCACTTCCTGTTTCGAATTTCAGTCAGACGACAATCGCCCGAACGCCTTCTTCGGCCTTCCGTACCCGTGGTCGCCTTCGCCAGCAATGGCTGAAAGCAGAAAGTCGTTCAGTCGGAAGCCGACCTCATGTGGTGCCACGTCGCCATCAATCAACCGGAATGTTGCCGCCGTTACCAGTTCGTTCATTGAACCGGTGACTTTGCGGTTCAAAGCCTTTGCAAACTGGATCGTGCCGCTCGATGGAGCAACGTGCTGCTGATAGATGTCGGCTTCACCATCGTCTTCCATGAACTCACGGAGCAGATCAAGCACTCGCACGATGAAGCGATTGTCGTCCGTGATTCCCGATCCATACATCACACACGAATACAGCGATGCCGTGTTGCTGACGATGATGTATTGGGTTCTCCCCACAGGAAAGACATGGCACGACCAGTCCGCAAACGGATTCTCATCCAGCGGCAGTTCAGCCAGTTGAGTGACCTTGATCTTCTTGGCGAGCTTCTGTGACAGACGAAGAATCATCCCCGGCCACCTTCGCAGCAGGTTTCACAGATCGTGTGACGACGAGAGCACTGGAACGTGGCTCGAATCTCGAACAGTTCGCCGCCGCATACGGGTGGGGCTACCATGATCGGTACTCTTCAGTGAGGTCAAAGCTCGGATCGGTTTGGAATCCCGTCAATCCTACGACTTTGTTGAAGAACTCAATGATCTCTTCTCGTTCCATCGTTTCGATGAAGCCTTTGTGCTGTCGTGCGAGCTTGTTGAATGCTTTGGTCGAGTTCTTGATCGCACCGTAGATCGATTTGGCATTTCTTGTCTTGGTTGCTCTGCAAACTGCAGCAACGAAGTCCTCGAAGACTTGCCGAGATGCTGCGATTGCCTCAGCACTGATTTGCGTGTCGCCTGACTTCATTCGGAGTTGCCACGAGTCCGTAGGTGCGACTTCGATCAAGGCTTCGATTTCTGGGATTCGTTCCGGAAGAATGTTCGGCTTCTGGTCCTTGAGGCTGTTGAGCAGTTCGATCTTCTGTCTCTCTTTTCGCACCAACGAGATGATTCTGAAGCACTCGACTGAATTGCCTTCGCAGTCGAATATCACAATCAGTTCGAATTCGCCTTCGTAGTATGTCCAAACAGCGTTGCCCACGACGTTCTTCGTCTTGCTGAACGGCTTTCGCCCCAATGCCTCAATGACGCTTTGCGGTGATGCGGGAAAACTCAAACCGAACGGCAACTTCGCCTGTGCCAAGCCCTGCGGCGTGAAGCGCACTTCTCTTAATACGACTTCCGTGCTGTCTTCTGGCTCCACTGTCCCCTGCGGTTCGCCAATCTGATCCTGATAGAAGCCCTTCCACCAGAACCAAAACGACACTCCGAGCGATTCACTGTTGATCGAGTCGTAGCGTTTCAGATCAGCCTTCATGTTGCATGAAGCGTTGCATTGCCGGAGCAAGGCCTCGATCTCAGGCGCATACACCGAAAAGCCAAAGAAGTTCAAGATGCTCGAAAGGTCCATGCGTTGTCCTGCCGCTAACTGCATTTGTCTGAATCTGAAGGACTATCTGCCGGATTCTGCCGCCGGCAACAGCTTCAGCACGCTTTCGGCCACCTGCTTGCCCTGAGCCTCTTTGCCAGAGTTGTTGAAGTGCGTTCCGTCACTTGAGTACCAGTCAGGATGTTCTTCAACGAGACCAAACAGATCGTCAGTAGGGACGCCTCGCTGTTTCATGATTTCCGAAGCAAGCTGGTTCCTGACCTTCACCCGGTCAGTTCGATCATGGAAATGCTGAAGGTTGGAACCGACTCGAACCGGCGTCGTTGTGGCCCAGATCAGCTTCGCATCGCCTGAGGACTTGCTGATGGCATCAACGGTCTTGGCGAGGCCATCGCCGTACTGCTCCTCGGTGTAGCCCCAGCCATGCAAGCCGTTGTTGATGTGAATCACGGCAAACCGGTAGTGCTTCAGCAGCAGTTGGACTTCATCGACGAAAGACGGATCGGAGACGCACTTCGAGGTCGTCAGTCGGGCACAGTACGCCTTGCCAGCCAGATGCTTCTCGACTTCGCTGAAGTATCCCCGTGTGATCGAGTCACCAATCAGCAGGACTCGGGGAAGGTCGTTCTTGTTGGCGTCCGTCACCCAGATGTCCGCCCATTCGATCCGTTCCCGGACAGGCTCTTCGGCGGAGGCGAACTGAGGGATCAGCAGGAATGGGATCAGCGCAAGCAGTCTGAGGTTCATGTCAGGTTCTTCCGGGGCGTGATTGGGTGAGGAAAGCCCAGATTCTCACCGGAAGAGCCGCTCCTGCAACCATCACGCTCGGTCATTGCGGCTCATCAGCCCGACTGCTTTCGACAACTCGATACTTGTTCTGCACGAAGCCGCATGGAAACGACTCGGACGACACAAGCTCCAGCGAGATGTCGGAATCGAGCGGGCCGAACAGCGGGATGCCGCTACCGAGAAGAACTGGAATCAAAGTGATTGTCAGTTCGTCGATCAGTCCAGCCCTCAAGAATCGTTGGATCGTCACGCCGCCATCGACGTAGAAAGATTCCATCCCTTCCGACATCAGACGTTCGACGATCTGTTGAGGCGAGCCACTGGTAAGCGTCACGGAGTCGGGGACGGAATCAGGTCGTGTTTCAAGACTGCTGCTTAGGACGACAACTGGCTTGTCGCCATATGGCCAATCAGGAAACGACAGCACCTTCTCAAAAGTGTTACGGCCCATAATCAGGGCATCGACAGAATCCATGAATGCCTTGCAGCCGAAGTCTTCACCGTCCGTTCCGCTTGATGCCGATTCAAGCCAGTCGATGCTCCCGTCAGGACGAGCAATGAAGCCGTCAAGGCTTGTGGCGATGAACACGGAGCAATGGAGCTGCATGGGGATGACTTCCTGTTGTGTTCTTAAATGGATCAATCAGCGGCGGCACGGCTCAGATGGCCCTTTACTCCCGACCCGCTGTTCCAACTGTTGGATTCTTCGCTGCAGATCACAGATTCACGGAGTCGCTTTCAAGATGAAATCCCTCTCATGACATTGTCGGTACTAGTCGCTCCTGTTCTGCTTCACCAGTCGTTGCGCCAGAGAACACCGGCAGGCAATCAGCTTGAGCCAAGTCATCTCCCCATCACGAGGATTCCGTCGAGCCCCACAGTACCGAGACCGTTTCCGCCTCACTGAGACCGGCCAAGTACCCGTGCGCTTGAAACCGGCGATCTCGGTGAAATTTGAGACTGGCTATTAACCGATTGCCTCAACTTGGCTTTACAGCACAACTTGTGCTTTCCAGCCAAGATCGAAATCAGTTTCAAATGGCTGTGTCTCACAGCCGTTATTAGCCGGTTGTGAAACCGTCCGATGCCATCGTCTCAGTTCTCACAACTTCCGAGGAAAACGCCGCCGCCAAATCAGTGACACCCGCAATGCCGCCGTTCCTTCAACCTCAAACGGAGCGGCAACAATGGCGACGAACGCACAGATTCGGCAGCAGGTGACAGACACGATTGTCAGGGGACTTGTAGACGGCGGAATCGCCCCTTGGCGGCAGCCGTGGATCAATGATTCCGCCGCAGGATTCCCCTGCAACGTTGTGAGCAAGCGGAACTACAGCGGCATCAATCCGTTGCTCATCGAACTTCACCGGCGAGCCCACAACCTCACGTCTCGCTTCTACGGGACTTTCCAGCAGTGGAAGAAGCTCGGCGGTGTCGTGAAGAAGCGTCCGGCAGACGTGCCCCGTGGCGAATGGGGAGCCCAAGTGATCTGCTGCAAACCGGTGACAAAGAAGCCGAAGCATGACGGCGAGGAGCCAGAGTCTTACATGCTCCTGAAAACCTATACGATCTTCTCAGCCGATCAGGTCGAAGGCGACCACTTGAACCATCTGCGAGTTGGTCACGCCACCAATCCACGCTCGACATTCGGGATACATGAAGACGCCGATGCCGCATTTTCTGCCACGAACGCAGACATCAGACACGGCGGCAACAAGGCTTACTATTGCCCGACGAATGACTTTATCCAGATGCCTCACCGACATCAGTTTGAAGGCAGCACGTATTACGAAACGCTGGCTCATGAGCTTTGCCACTGGACAGGCCACGCTTCACGGCTGAACCGCAACGGTGAAAACCACAACTATGCGTTCGAAGAACTGATCGCTGAAATCGGCTCGTGCTATCTGTGTGCGGAACTCAGCATCCCTGTCGAGACCGAAGCCAGCGTGAGTTACCTCGACTCATGGCTGGACGGAATGCGATCTGATTCCTCCTTCCTGATGGCTGCCACCAGCCAAGCATCCAAAGCGTGCGACCACATTCTGAGCTACTCACGCCAGCAGACGGACACACCAGAACCGGTCGTCACTGAAGCATCGCTGTGCCCCTTCTGAGGACACCCGCAACGAGCCTGTCCTGATCGGGACACCGGACACGACCGCCGCCAACGAACCATGTGCGGCCTCGGCTTCGACACCCGCAAGCCTGATGAATCGCACCGCTGGACTGGCCAGCAGCCGGGCGGCAACTCACAGGACCAATGCGAAGTCTCGATGCCTCACAGCGTTACCGAGGCGACGGTCTGTCCGGCTTCTCTGCACCACACAAAGGAACTGCTGCCATGAACGTCAAAGCTCTGCTCGGCAAAGTCTGGAAAGACGAGTCACTCAGCCTGACACCCGGAAAACATCATGTGGACGACGTTCTGACCGTCCGCATCTTCGGCACTGTGGAGAAGCGTCCTGACACAGCGGCCAGCCCCACTGTGAGCATCCCGCTCATCCCGACACTCGCCTTGTTCTGGGAGAAGTCGGGAATCACCAGAGACGCCGCCCTGAACCTGTTGAGAGAAGCGATCACCGAAGCCATCGAACTGAACGGCAGCACGGATGGAAAAATTGCCGAGCGCATGAATGACGTGCAGAAGGCAGTCGAAGCCATCCGCAAAGACCTGTTGGCCAAACTTCCGAAGTCTCCCCGTGCCGGAAGCGTCATCACCAAGAACATCTCCGTCGAAGTCGTCAGTGCGGCAGAGGCAGTCGTCGAGGAGTTCACCGCCTGACACCCGCAATGGTGCCGCCGTGACATCGGACCTGCCGGTCACGGCGGCATTCCAACTTTTGGAATGATCCAGATTCCAACAGTTGGAACGGGCCACAGAACAACTTTTGGAATGGCTGGTATCAGTCCAGAAAAGACGACGAACCCATGCCAGCAGGCTACTCACACCCGTGGTTCCGTCACTAACCACTCTTCCCTCTGACGGAATCACGACATGACCACCGCCACGACCGAATTCACCATCACGAACACTGACCTCATCGAGATTCCGTACTCGACGGTTCGCAAAGCCATTGAGGCCACAGGAAGTGATCCGTTCCCGATGCTGATTCGGTGCCCGATTGAATGGACCGCCATCGCTCAATGCGTGAATCGGGGGATTGATTCTCATTTGGAAGCGATCAACCACCCCGAAGATGTGTTCGAGAATTCGGGACGATGCGAGGTGACGCCGCATTCGCTCTGTGTGCTGCTCAGAAGACTCGGCGACACTGACTTCAAGGACACCGACAAGCATTCGGCAGACGACATCTGGGACGCTGCCACGTCACTACAGGGCAGCATCCTGCTGGTGCTGGGCATTGACGAATACGGCCAATACGTCGGCAGAGAGGAACTCGGGCTGGAATGACACCAGAGGCAAGAATCAGACACCCGCAAGCAAGCCATCCACCACATTCCAACTTTTGGAACGGAGCACACGATGGCTTGGGAAATCAGCATCACAGCAGAAGGCTGGGCAGAGATCAGAGGCGCTCTCGACGAATGGAGTCGGGAGCAACTGATCGAGGCCATCACTGACGACAAGTTCGAAGAGGTCTACTCAAAGGCCGATCAACACCACGCCCAGCGTGCTGCGGATGCCGAACGGAAGCGAATCGGCGATCTACCGCATGACATTCTGGCCGACCGGGCCTTCGCACTCATTGAGGCCAACGACACCTGCGACAACGGCGGATTCGCCTACTGGATTGACCGGGAAGGCTATCACAAGGTCAGCCTGCCGGATTGACACCCGTAATCAACACAAAGGCAACTCATTCCCCTTGAGGACACAATCATGGATCAGCACACACGACCAAAGACTCGACTCGAAGAGAAGCAGGAAACGCTGGCCAACATGGTCAGGATGGTGGCTCAGTACCAGTACCACGCCTTGTTCGTGACCTCACTTGGAGGTTCGGGGAAGTCACGCACTGTGACCAATGTGCTGAATGAAGAGAATCAGGAGATACTCCTGCTAAACGGACATTCGACTCCGTTGCAGCTTTACAGGATCATTTACCAAGCGTCACAGAGGGAAGAACACTCCTCACAGATGTATGGACCCGGAGGTCCAATCATCTTTCTGGATGACGTGGACTCGCTTTATCAGAGCGCTCCTGCACTGGGGATTCTGAGAAGCGCATTGTTCGGACAACCCGACCGAATCTGCACATATTCGTCGTCGCAGCTTCCCGATGATCTGCCTCCGAGATTCCTCACCACGTCGAGGTTTATTTTCTGTGCCAATCAGGTGCCGAAGAACAACCCCATGTTCGATGCCGTCCTGTCACGCTGCCTTGTCTATCGAATGGACATGAGCAATTCAGAGATCATCGAGCAGTTCAGAGTCATGAGCGCCAATGGCTATCCCGGATGCCCGCCTGAAGCTGCCGCCGAACTCGTGGATTTCATCGAAGAACACGGCTCAGACAAACAGTTGAGCATGAGATTGCTGACACCTGCCGTCCGAATCTTCAAGTTCTGCAATGAGCAACAGGTTGATTGGCGACCTGTCCTGCTGGCTCAGCTTCAAAACCTCAGCAGGCCATCAAGCCCAACCAAACGGCTGGCCAATGCCGAACGGGACGAACGCCTTGTCCGTGAGGCTATTCGCAAGTTCCCGGACAGCACTGCTGATGCCTGCCGGTACTACATCGAGAAGTCATCGAAGAGCAGGAGCAGCTTTTATCGAAGTTTGCAGCGCCTCAAACAGACAGAAGCCTGACACCCGCCACTCCAGAGCAAACACATTCCAACCTTTGTTCTGGAGTAACTCAGATGGCGATTTCTGCAACTGCAACCATCAATGGCGTCGAAGTCACCGACATCCCGGTTGTGAATCCGGGTAACTGGTTTGGGCGAACATGGCTCTGCGAGATCGGCGGCAGCATGGAGCCGATCTACCTCTTCATCGAGGCGGATAGCTTCTGCTCGGCAATTGATGAACTGGCGGATTCCGACACCCACAGGCACCACATCGTTGTCGAGCATGACGATCTCGACGACTACGCCCCGGAGGAGTGCAGCTTTGGGCCATCGGGACAGATTCTTGATCTGGACTGGCTACTGCTTCACGGCGACGAGTCGAAAGAAGTCCCGTTCCCGTGCAGGTATTTCGGTGACGGCCTGCCGGAAGGCGGCATTGATCCGACAGAACTGCACGAATGGGAGTGGGAAAGTGACGA
>Ga0070727_10003160_pt1 | contig 15225 bp, 12 predicted proteins | sample tdAd472_FD_66722 | JGI IMG/M metagenome (GOLD analysis project Ga0070727, IMG submission 66722) | Marine sediment microbial communities from the Atlantic coast under amendment with organic carbon and nitrate - tdAd47.2 | ecosystem: Environmental > Aquatic > Marine > Coastal > Sediment | place...
ATGGACTGGCTGGGGCGGCAGGGCCGGCCGGTGCTGGAGAAGGCTCACCGCGCCGCCCAACAGCGGGCAGAGGGCTCGGCAAGCCCGGCAGACCGGCTCAACCTGGCGCTGCTGTTAAGCGTGCCGGACTCCGGCTTCCAGGATGAGACCAGGGCATTGTCATTGCTTGAACAGGTGCTGGAGCAATTGCCCCCTGACGATGATGAGCTGCGGGGGTTTGTCCACCTGCAACAAACCACCCTGCGCCAGCGCCGGGCCCTGAACCGCTTCTGGCAGCGGCAACTGGAAGAACAGAACCAGCAGGCGGAGCTTTTGCGGCGCCAGTTGGAACAGCTCAAGTCCATTGAGAAAGGGCTGATCGAGCGAAGGGAAGAGTAAAGGGCATGGTGAAAGCGGGCAGCAAACCCAGAATTCTGGTGGTGGATGACGACGGCGACCTGCGCAAGCTGTTGCGTTTGCGTCTGACGGCGGCCGGCTACGAGGTGGAAACCGTCCCTAGTGGGGAAAAGGCCCTGGCCGCCCTGCCGGTATTTCAGCCCGGCCTGGTGGTCACCGATCTGCGCATGGAGGGGATGGACGGTATGGCACTGTTTGCCGCCATCAACCATCAGCAACCCTCGCTGCCCGTCATTATATTGACCGCCCACGGCAGTATCCCGGAGGCGGTGGAGGCCACACAGCAGGGGGTTTTTTCCTATCTGACCAAGCCATTTGATAGCAGTGAGCTATTGCGCACGGTGGGGCAGGCCCTTTCCGTTTCGCCGTCCCAGGAGCGGGAAGCCTCTTCGTCCCGCAATGATTGGCGGGCGTCCATTATCTGCCAAAGCCAGAGTATGCAGGCCTTGCTGGCCCAGGCGGACCGGGTGGCAAAATCCGATGTCAGTATTCTGATTCAAAGTGAGAGCGGTACCGGCAAGGAATTGCTGGCACGCTCTATCCACCGCGCCAGCCCACGCCGCGATGGGCCGTTTGTGGCGGTGAATTGTAGCGCCATCCCCGAACAGTTGCTGGAGTCGGAGCTGTTCGGCCACATCAAGGGTGCCTTCACCGGCGCCACCAGTCACCGCAAGGGGCTTTTTCAGGAAGCCGGGGGCGGCACCATTTTTCTGGATGAGATCGGCGATATGCCGGTGTCTTTCCAAAGCAAATTATTGCGAACACTACAGGAAGGCGAGGTGCGTCCGGTGGGCTCGGACAGTCCTGTGGCCGTGGATGTGCGCGTGATTTCCGCCACCCACCGGGAATTGGAAGCATCGATTCGCGCCGGCGATTTTCGTGAGGACCTCTACTACCGGCTCAACGTGGTAATGCTGGAATTGCCGCCCCTTCGGGATCGGCGGGAAGATATCCCGCTGTTGGTCAATCACTTCCTTCAGCAGATGGAAAAAAGTGAAGGCCAGGCGAGAAAAACTTTTTCTCCCCAGGCCATGGCCCTGCTGGTGGGAGCCAGCTGGCCCGGCAACATCCGCCAGTTGCAGAATGTGGTGGCACAGACCCACGTACTCTCCTCGACATCCGTCATTCCGGAATCCCTGGGCAAAAAAGCCCTGAGAACAGATGGACCCACCCTGCAGACATTGACAGAGGCCCGGGATCAGTTTGAACGGGATTATCTGATCAAACTGTTACAGATGACCGAAGGCAACGTGACCAAGGCGGCTGATCTGGCGGGCCGCAATCGCACCGAATTGTACAAGTTGTTCTCCAAACACGGACTGACGGCGGAGCTTTTCCGCCGGGACGATAACGAGGAAGAGTAAGTCCAGTGTCCCAAGACACCTTCCCGTGCTGTCACCGATCTGAGACAGTGCAACTTATTGATATGCAAGAACTTCCTTTATTTCAGCTTTAACTGTCTGTTTTTCCCGACAGATTCTGCCGCTTTGATCCGGGTTTTGCTGCGTGGCCCCTCTGGTCCTTCTGTAGCTGGTTGATATAGAACACTTTTTAAGACCTGGCACGGATGTTGATAGATAAGGGCTAAGAGGTTGTCCGAGCGCATCGGCAACCTGCGCAAGCAGGGTTGAGCGCACATCGGGCAGATGGTTAACAGAGATCGGGAGAGCTGCGATGAAAAGGTTGAATCCAACGGGTCAGTCTATACACGGATTGCGCCGGCAACTGGCGACCGCCTTTCTGGCGCTGGGTCTGGCTGCCTGCAGTGTGGGCAGTTTTGCCGCCGAGCAGACTTCAGATCTGGAGCGACGTTTTATGGATGGCTGGCGGGAGGGCAAGATTGAAACGATCTACCTGTTGAACCCGCACCTGAACGGTTTCGATATCGATGCCGAGGTCGATGGCACCTCGCTGGTGCTGACCGGACAGGTGAGCGAAGACATTGAGCGGGATCTGGCGGAAGCCATTGCCCGCGATATAGAGGGAATCGCGTCCGTGGACAATCAGATTATCGTTGCCCCTGCCACCGAGCAAGCCGAGGCAAAGAGTGGAGGAAACGAGACTGTCAATTCGGGCTCGGTCCTCAAGCAAAAGTTGCAGGACTTGACAATAACGACTTTGGTTAAGGGGAAGTTACTGAAAAACCCTCATATTAAAGGCTTCGATATCAATGTGGACACGGTGAATGGTGAAGTCACTCTGCAGGGAGAAGTGGACAGCGGAGCTGCGAAGGATCTCGCCTGGCGGCTCACGAAAAATACCGCCGGTGTCATGGCGGTGGACAACCGCCTGGTTGTCCGCGCGGTACCAGAGCCCACCGAGTCCTGAGGATGAAGACCACCAGTCTATTCATAAAAGGAGATCGCGAGATGTTAACTGCAACCATGAAACGCTATGTCGCTTGTGCACTGATTCTGTTATTTGCCACGGCCGGCGTTCAGGCCAGCGCCAACGCCGCTATGATCGGCACCGACCAGGTGGCCCAGGAGGCCACGGTGGAAAGCCAGCGGGCCGAACTGCAAACCCTGTTTGCCCGTCAAGATGTGGCGGATCAGCTCTCGGCTATGGGGGTGGATCCTGTCGAGGCCCAGGAGCGCGTGGCCGGTCTCAGTGATGCGGAAGTGGCGCAACTCTATGGACAGATGGAAGACCTGCCGGCGGGTGCCGGGGCGCTGGGTACCATTGCCCTGGTTCTGTTGATTCTGATTCTGCTGGATATTGCCGGCGTGACGGATATTTTCCCGAGGATTTAATTGTATCCGTTACTTCCCCAAAAACGCTGAGAATGGCATGTGGTTTGGTCCATGTGCCTTCCTCAGGGGGCGGGCAGAGCTGCCCGAGACTGAAGAATCTGGCTTTTAAAAAGGAGATATTGAGATGTTAACTGCAACCATGAAACGCTATGTCGCCTGTGCATTGATTCTGTTATTCGCCACGGCCGGCATTCAGGCCAGCGCCAACGCCGCTATGATCGGCACCGATCAGGTGGCCCAGGAGGCCACGGTGGAGAACCAGCGGGCCGAACTGCAAACCCTGTTTGCCCGTGAGGATGTGGCGGATCAGCTCTCGGCTATGGGGGTGGATCCCGCCGAGGCCCAGGAGCGCGTGGCCGGTCTCAGTGATGCGGAAGTGGCGCAACTCCACGGACAGATGGAAGACTTGCCGGCGGGTGCCGGGGCGCTGGGTACGATTGCCCTGGTACTGCTGATTCTGATTCTGCTGGATATCGCCGGCGCTACTGATATTTTCCCGAGAGTTTGATGTTTCCCTACCTCCCCAAAGCTGGGAATTGCACGTGGCGCCTGCGCCACGTGCCTTTTTTTATTCTACTCCTGTTGCTGACCGGCTGCGCCGCGACGCCACAGACGGATGCGCTGTTGTCCTCCGAGTCCGGCCCGGAGGACAAAGAGGAGCTGCAATCCGTGCCTTTCTTTCCCCAGGAGGATTATCAGTGTGGGCCGGCGGCATTGGCGACCCTGTTGGCTGATTCGGGACTGAACGTGACGCCCGACGAGCTGGTGCCCAAGGTCTATGTGCCGGAACGAAAGGGCAGTTTTCAGGTGGAAATGCTGGCGGCGGCGAGAGGTTATGGGCGCATTCCCTATGAGATTGCCCCGGAGTTGACTGCCGTGATCGACGAGGTCAGTGCGGGCAATCCGGTGCTGGTCCTGCAAAACCTGGGTCCGGACTGGTTTCCCCAATGGCACTATGCGGTGGTGGTGGGCTATGACATGACCCAGGGCGAATTTATCTTGCGCTCAGGGGAAATCGAACGTCGCGAGACCTCATTCAAGGTATTTGAGAATACCTGGCGGCGCAGTAAATTCTGGGGTTTCGTGTTGCTGGAACCGGGCGAATTGCCCGCCACGGGCAGTGAAAAGCCCTATTTTTTAGCGGTTTCCACCTACATGGAGCACGCTCCGGAAAGCGATGTTCTTAAGGCTCTACAGGCCGGACTGCGCCGCTGGCCCGACAGCAAATACCTGTTGATGGCCGTTGGCAACCTCTATGCCCAACAACAGAAGCTTCCCGAAGCGGCTTCTGCGTTTGAGAGAGTAATTGAGGTAGCGCCGGACTATGCCCCCGCCCACAACAACTTGGCCTGGGTACTGGGGGAACAGGGACAGGTTGCGAAAGCAAAGCAGCATGCGTCTCAAGCTGTGAAATTAGGGGGGAGGAATCTCCCGCAGTATAAGTTAACACTTGAGGCACTGAATAAGCTCAAGGTGCCAGATTCTCATCGTTCCACTAACAATAAGGAGTAGTTAATGGACGCCGGCATCTCCTTCTGGTTTTTACTGGTGGGCGGCCTCTTGTTGGCTATGGGGCTAACTGCGCCGTTGATTAAACGAATTCCCGCCACTAGCGCTATTATTTACTTGTGTGTCGGTCTCATTGTGGGTCCAACCGGCTTAGCGCTATTCCATATCAATCCTCTCCAGCAGTCAGGATTGCTGGAAGTTCTTACTGAAGTTGCTGTGCTGATTTCGCTGTTCGCCGCTGGTGTGAAAATGCCAGTTCCGTTTTGTTGGAGCAGGTGGCGTGCCCCGATTCAATTGGCCTTTTTATCAATGGCCTGCACAGTGGGTTTGGTCACGTGGTTTGCGGTTGCCTGGTTGGATTTGCCTATTGGTGCGGCTGTTTTACTCGGTGCCATTGTTGCCCCTACGGACCCCGTGTTGGCTACCGACGTACAGGTGAAGCATCCCGGGGACAGGGACAAATTGCGTTTTTCCCTGACCAGCGAGGCAGGTTTAAATGATGGAAGTGCCTTTCCGTTCGTTATGCTCGGATTGGGGCTGTTGGGATTGCACGATTTAGGTTCAGGTGGAGGTTCCTGGCTACTCCGGGATGTTGTCTGGGCGACTGGCGCAGGCTTGGGGCTGGGAGTGGTATCTGGCTGGCTCCTGGCTCGACTGGTGGGCTACCTTCGTAGAAGGTTGTCTTTCAGTCAGGGTTTTCTAAATGATTTTCTCGGACTGGGTCTCATTAGTTTTGTATATGGGGTCAGCCTGTTAATTGAAGCCTGGGGTTTTTTAGCGGTCTTTGCCGCTGCCGTCTCATTGCGCCAGACCGAGCAGGGACTGGCGGGAGCGAGCCCCGAAAATGCAAAGTTGCAGGAAGAGGGCGACAAAATTGCTGGTGCGGGAACTGACAGTGATTCCGTCAGTGGGGGATCATTGGTGTTCAAGGAGCATTTGGAAAGGCTCTCGGAAGTACTTCTGATTCTCCTGGTCGGTGGGACTTTATTTGCGGATTCATGGAGCTGGCGAGCTGTTGGTCTCGCATTGTTCCTGTTCCTGGTGGCCCGTCCGATTAGTGTAATGATTGGTTTGCTGGGCAACCGAGTACCGGTGAGAGCCAGGGGGTTGATTGCCTGGTTCGGAGTGCGTGGTATCGGATCACTGTATTACCTCATGTACGCCATTGAGCATGGTCTACCGGAAGACTTGGCTTTGGAGCTGATTCATATAGTTCTGGTGGTGATCTGCCTGTCAATTCTAGTTCATGGTTTGACGGTCAAACCCATGGTTAAACGCTACGCTTGTCATAATAAGTTGGGAGTCCCGGTCTGACCCCAGCTCCATAAGTTAGCAAAGAAGAGGAGAAACCCAATGAAAATGAATTTTAACCCCGTTATAAAAGGGCTGTTTCCATTGCTGGCTGTGTTGATTGTAGCTGGCTGTGATAACAAGGCTGATGCAACGAACGGAACTGAAGTCGCTGAACAGTCTTCGGCTGCGGTGTCGGCAGAAGCCTCGCAACCGGCCTGCGCCAACTGTGGCACGGTAGTTTCCATCACACCCGTTACCGTGGATGGTGACGGCAGTGGTGCCGGTGCCGTGGTTGGGGCTGTCGTTGGTGGTTTGTTGGGCAACCAGGTTGGCGGTGGCAGCGGTAAAGATGCCGCGACCGTAGTGGGTGCTGTGAGCGGTGCCGTGGCGGGCAACGAAATCGAAAAGCGTAGCAAGAAACAAGTGTACTACGATGTGTTGGTGGAACTGGATGGCGGTGGTTCCCAAACGGTTAGCGTGAATAACGCCAGCGCCCTGTCGCCGGGCACGCGGGTCAAGGTGGCGGGCAATGATCTGCAATTGCTGTAGAGCCGTCCACGACCGTAAGGGCCTTTGAGGGGGCCGCGGATGAGCGGCTCTCTCTTGGGCTACGGCAGCTTGGTTATCCTTGTGGAGAGCCGATCGTCGGCCCGGATTGGCAAAAGTATATAACCGCTGCTATACCAATATCGTTAATCACGAAAAGGTAAAACCGGCGAAAGCCGGCGTCGCAAAGTCACGGGGCCTCATTACATAGGATGTGTCTCAAGCTCGCCGAACTGCCGAACGATCAACGCAATGTTGAAGGCAGGAGTCCGTTTTAGACGACTGCTGCAGCGTGAGGCGCTAACACACTTTTTCAGGTGACCGACCCTCCCTACAGCCGCCGATAGTCACGGGCTTCTGTGGAAAGCCGTTACGGCTATTACTTGTGGCCTGACCTGAAAGGTCAGCAAGGTGGGACCCATGAGGGGTGCGGCGGAGGAGGCAGTTTCCGGTCACTGCCGTCGATTATCGGTCATCACAATCGCCCTGGCACTTTGCGCAGGGATTTGGTGGTACACCGGTCGCGATAACACTGCGGTTGAAGAGGTGCAGCATGGGTTTGCCACTCTCTCCGACACCTCATCCACTCATCTTCCAGTTGCTTCCGCCCAAAGGGTATATCGATCTCAACCCCAGCCAGCTTTGTTGTCCCCGTCCTATCGCCTGATGGATGACCTGGCGGATCTTGACGTTTCAATGTCTTTTTCTCTCCACGACCCCGCCTCGCGGCGTCTTCTGGATCTGCTGTTTCAGCAGGACGGTGATGCCCTGCCGGCCATTCAGGACTACCTGCTGGCGAGTGCACCCCGCACTGCCGCTGTCGACAGTGACTTGCGTTTGGCATTGATCGGGATGTTGCGCCATATCGATGATCCTCGCGCTGCCGATGTAGCACTGGATGCAGTGAGAGAAACACGCGATCCCATGGAGATTTACCTGCTGTCACGTGTGGTTCGCGATTGGGTGGGTCCCGGGTGGCAGGACGGTGAACTCATTCGGGCGGTGGATCTGGCGTTGCAGCAGCTGTTCCTGGAAGAACGGGAGGCGCAGGCAGGTCCGCTGTTACAGCTGTTGGGAGAGCTGGGAGATAGCCGCTCGCTGGCGCAATTGGCAACTGTCCCACACCACCTGGAGCAGGCCGCCTATATCGCCATGGCGTATTTGCCCGACGGCAGTGGCATTCCACTTTTACAGGACATTGTCGCCAATGACGGCGCCGATACCAGTCAGGGTCGACTTGCCATCCGCCTTTTGTGTCAGGCCGCGGTGGCCCACCCCGACGCCGCACGGGCGCTGGAGGCACTGACTGCCAGTGGTCGTGTGCCATCGGATATGTGGCCGGAATTGCTGGAACTGATCAAGGGGGAAGAGCAGTTGCAGTTGGTTGCGGAGAGCACTGACCGCGCGGACAGGGAAACAATTTTCCATCCCCGGGGGGAAGAGGTTTGGTACCGAGTCAAGGGTGGCCCGGTGCAGGACAGGCAGCGCTACAGGGCACTGCTTGAAAGACTTGGCGATATGACCGGCGATCGGGAAGTGCGTCGGCTGTTCGCCAAGGCCATAGAGAGTTAGGGGCGTCACTCCCACAAAAGACGCCACGACAAAGAAGTAGCCATAGGGGGCAAACAACCCCCGGGAGGTACGTGAGATGAAAACGTGTAGGGGTGGATTGTTATGGCAGGCGCTGGGACTGGCCTGCCTGATAGCCCTAACAGGTTCCAATAGCTATGCCGCTCACCCGGAGGTGAGCCTGCCCGGCAGTGAATTCGAGATCGACACGGATGCCAATTTGATGGTCGACGATGCTTCACCGCCCAGCATTGACTGGGAAGTTGTCGCTGCCGATGTGAAGGCGGATGAGCCGACGGGAAGCGATGACGATGCCTTTGGTCAGGGGTCCAAGGAAGACAGTCCGGTGCCCTCAGTGGTGTCCGGTAGCATCCCGCCCAACAAGAGCGACCTGAAAACCTTTGGTGTCTACCTGGAAACCAATGCCAGCGGACGTTTTCTGCACATGTTCTGGCACCGGGTACAGGAGCCGACCGGCACCACCAATATGGATTTCGAGTTCAACCAGTCCGATCAGACGTCAGCCAATCTCGTCACGCCGGTGAGAACCGACGGCGATCTGCTGATCCAATATGACCTGGCACAGGGTGGTACCCACCCGGAGCTGTTTTTGTCCTACTGGATCGACGGCAGCGGCGGTGAAACCGCCGACGACTGTGAGGCCAGCAACAAGCTGCCCTGCTGGGGTATCAGGGAAAACCTGACCAGTTCCGGGGACGCCACTGGCTCGATCAATACATCCATGATTATGGCGGCGGACGCGTTTCCGTCCGATTCCGACCCGACTCTGGGGGATATCAGCCCCAGGACTTTCGGTGAGGCCAGCATCGATTTCGATGCCATTACCGCCGATGGTGTCTGTACGTCTTTTGGTTCCGCCTATCTGAAGAGCCGTTCCTCTGACTCCTTCACGGCGGCGCTGAAAGACTTCATTGCCCCGCAGGCTATCAGTGTCAGCAATTGCGGGACGCTCAAAATCACCAAGATCGATGACACCGCTGCGGGCAATCTGTTGGCCGGCGCGATGTTTGAACTGCGCAATGACAACTCGCCCTTTGGCGGTTCTCCCGGCGCGGAAGATGACCTGGTCAACAGTTGTACCACAGCCGCTAACGGCACCTGCACTATCCTCATTATCCTGGCTGGAAATTACTGGGTAGTGGAAACTGTGGCGCCCACCGGCTATGACCTGGCATCGCCGCCCTATCAGTTGGTGACCGTGAATATTGATGCGCAAGCGTCCGTGACCTTCATCGATCCACGGCAATTGGGTGCCATCAAGGTGACCAAAACCCGCAAACACGCGGCGGATGGCTCCGGCGATCACGCCCACGAGGGCGTTACGTTCACCTTCAGTGGTGGCTCGTTGACCTCGCCGGTGGACAAGGTGACCGATGCCAACGGTGAAGCCTGTCTGGATGGTCTGGTGCTCAGTACGCTGACAGGTGTGGGCGACTACACCGTGACCGAGACCGTCCCCACAGGCTATGCGGTGGTCAGTACCAATCCGCAGACCGTGTCGGTAACCGCGAAGGGAACCTGCAGTTCCGGAACCCAGGCGACAGTCAGCTTCAGCAATATGCCGCTGACTGATATCACCGTGAGCGTCGACTCGAAGGTCGATGGTGGCACTGCTTCCACAATCAATTGTGGCTCAGAGGGCTCCGGCAGTACCGGGGCAAATGGCGACGGTTCGCTGACGCTCAGCAACCTGCAACCCGGCACTTATAGCTGCACGATTGTGGTCGATCCCTGATAGGTAGTCGGGGAAGTCGCTGGACCGGGGAGTTCGCTCCCCGGTTTTTTTGTGGGGCGACGGTGTATGGAAACGCATATCCCAAGAATGTTCATAGATACCGTTCATCTATCAAAACCTACCGCTTGTCATCACTCGTTCACCGGGGTAGCCTCTCCCAATCGGATTTCTGGTTATTTTTTGAGCGATCAAGCCGGCGTCCGGTATAAAAATCAAATACTGTTTTAGTTTTGCTTTGAATGGGGATGGCCGGTGTGGCCCGCAGTCTCGACACGCAAGTGGCAGCTGCTGGCGGCGTCGATGTTTTTTGTTTTGTGATGGAATGCCCACCACAGTGTGACGGAGCACCGGGAACCTTCTGCCAACTTTCTCCTGAATAGGCATATCAACCAATTCCATTCGCGCAGCGGATGGGGGAGCAAGTTAGGCAATGGCTTTTTTCAAGCTTCGGATATCGCCGTTCGCGCGATCTCTGGTCACGATCCTGTTTCTTATTTTTATCTCGTTCAACGCCGCCGAGGCGGGCAAACCCGCCGGCAAGGGCAAAGGCGGGGGCGGTTCCGGCGGTGGTTCCAGCTACGTGGCCATGGCCCTGGATACTGAAGACTACGATTTTCGCAATCTTTCCGGCGACAACAGTTGCCTCGGTGAGGATGACCACCTGACATGGCGGGCGGTGGGCTCCCTCAATCCCGGGGAAAGTTTCAGCTTCACGCCCCAGTACCCGGCCTGCAATGGCCATCCCGCCGCCATCTCCGTGGTGGCTAACTGGGTGGGCGGCCCGCTGGATTTGACGTCCAATGTGCCGGACAACGATTTTGCCAGCAGTGATCCGGGGCAGAAGGGTCAGCCGGTGCTGGCGCCAGTGGTGGGACAGGGCGCGCAGTTGTGTATGTTTCCGGCCTATGCCAGCGACGGTCTCAATTTCACCGTGACTCTCACCAACAACGGTCCGGAACCGGTGCACGATATCGTGCTTGAGGGCCGGGGCGAGAACGATTGGCCGATCTACTATTACGAGCGCTGTATCAACGCCGATGCCGACGGTGATGGCTGGAATGACAGCCTCGAGCACACCATGGCCAACCTGGTTTACCCCAATGGCTACCTGGACGGTCAGTTTCAGCAGGACCTGCTGTGGGGCAGCAATTACCTGAAAGGGCGGGCCGGCAGCAGCGGCAGTGATGATGAGGTGGATACCTATCCGCCGGATTTTGATGACGACGGCCTGGTCGATCAGCGGGATGTGGACGCCTTGACGCTGCACCTGGGGGAGGGCAATGGTATCCCCCTGGAGGGAATCAGCCCCAACCCTTCAGATGCCGAGTGGTACAACTACAACACGCTGCCCTGGCGTCGCTACGATCTCGATGGCGATGGTTTTGTGGGAGAGGAAGATCTGGCGATCGTTGAGACGCTGGCGGGGATGTCTATCCCCATGTCGGGTGATCCGGTGGCGCCCACGGCGAGGGTCGTGGATCCGGAAGATGGCATGGTTATTCCGCGGGGCCAGTACTTCCTGATCAGGGGGCATGCCTGGGATAACCTGGGATTGACCCGGGTGGACTACAAGGTGGACGGCAAAACCATTTGCTCCGTCACCGACCCCATGCCGTCGTTCGGCTTTGATTCACCCTTCTACAGTTGCTGGTGGGAGGTGCCCAAGCGGCGCGGCAGCTACAGCCTGACCGTGGAGGCCCACGATGCCGCGGGCCATGTGACTGCGAGCCCGGGGCTGCAGGTCAGTGCTCAGTAGCAGTTAGCGATTTCTCAGCGCCCAGACAATGGCACTCACTGTTTCTTCGGGGGACAGGTGGCCGCTGTGTACAGTGATGTCTGCATACTGGCGGTACAGGGCGGTGCGCTCGGCAAATAATTCGTCGAAACTCTGGTCCGGGCGGCGGGCAATACCGCGGGTGTCGTAGTCGCGGATGCGCTTGCGCAGGGTTTCCAGGGAGGTCTCCAGGTAGATGACAATGCCGTGGTTCGACAGGTGGGTCATGGCGGGTTCACTGTAGACGGCACTGCCGCCGGTGGCGATGACCAGGTTGCCGCCGTGGATATCAAGGAGCACCTGCTCTTCAATCTGGCGCAGGTGCAGGTAATCGTTCTCGTCCATGATCCGCTGCAGGGTTTTGTCCTCGCGCACCTGGATCAACAGGTCAGTGTCGACAAAATTCTTACCCAGAGCCTTGGCGAGAAGGATGCCCACGGTGCTTTTGCCGGCACCGGGCATGCCGATCAGTACAATGTTGTCTTTGCGGGTGATATTCAAGGTTGCGTGTTCCGGTTACAGAGAGGCTTTGACAAAGTCCATCAAGCGCGACACGGCCTCCCCCGGTTCAGGGCTCTGGTCAATCAGGCTGATGCCCACCTTGCCCAGTCTGGGTAGTTTCTCTCCCGGTTTCAAGACGCGCAGGTTCTCCGGCACCGTGCTGCGGGCCAGTACCGTGACGCCCAGGCCCTCTTCGATGGCGGCCTGGATGCCCGTGAGGTCGGGGATAGTGTAGACGATGCGCCAGTCCCGGCCACTGTCGGTCAACCGCTCGATACCCCGCTTGCGATAGATGCAGCCCTCCGGGGCGGCAATCAGTGGCAGCGGCGATTGCAGGTGGGCGTCCTGATCGCTGGCGGTGACCCACACCAATTCATCCTCCTTCACCAGGTTGTGCCCAGCAGTGGCGGGGTCGTCGTGCAGGGCCAGGATCAGGTCGTAGCGGCGCCGCTCCACCTCCCCAAGCAGTTGTTTGCTCAGGGCGCAGGTCACCTCCAGGGTGACGTTGGGGTAGGCCTGGGCGAATCGCCTGACAATCTTGGGCAACAGTGTGGTGGCGAATTCGCTGGGGATGCCGAAGTGGATCTTGCCGCTCACCGAGGTCTTGGTGAATTGGGCCACGGCCTCGTCGTTGAGGGCCAGCATCTGCCGGGCATAGCGGAACAGCAACTGCCCGGCGCGGCTCATTTCCAGTTGTTGGCCACTGCGGATCAGCAGGGTCTGGCCCAGCAGTTGTTCCAGGCGCTTGATCTGCAGGCTGATGGCGGGCTGGGAGCGCCCCAGCCACTCCGCCGCCGGGGTAAAGCCCCCCAGTTCGATGACGGTGACAAAGGCCCGCAGCAGGTCGGTGGGCAGATTTTTCATGGTGAAAGCACTATTAATATCTGTAATGGAACGATTTTAACTATTAATTTTACCAATTTCAGCCGGGCCGCTAACATGAGGGTTTTTCCCTGTTGCGACCCTGGCGGAATCCTATGACCGATCACAGTGCTGACCTGAAAGCCACTCCCCTCAAAGAACTGCACCTGGAGCTGGGAGCGCGCATGGTGCCCTTTGCCGGCTATGAGATGCCAGTGCAGTACCCCGAGGGCATCAAGACCGAGCACCTGCAGACCCGCGCCGCCGCCGGGTTGTTCGATGTCTCCCATATGGGCCAGGTGGTGATCAGCGGTGCCGGAGTGGCCAAGGCCCTGGAGGCCCTGGTGCCGGTGGAGCTGGAGAGCCTGCCCGTCAACCGCCAGACCTATGCCCTGTTCACCAATGATGAGGGCGGTATCCTCGACGACCTGATGATCGCCCGCTGGGCCGATGACCGCTTCTTCCTGGTGGTCAACGCCGCCTGTAAGGAACAGGATCTGGCGCACTTGCGCGCCAACCTGTCCGGTTTCGAGATCGACTACCTTGAGGGTCGCGGCCTGCTGGCCCTGCAGGGGCCGGCCGCGGCGGAGGTGATGGCGCAGATTGCGCCGGCGGCCTGCGAACTGGTATTCATGAACGGCGGCCACGTGACCATCGACGGCGCCGACTGCTACATCACCCGCTCCGGTTACACCGGCGAGGACGGTTTCGAGATTTCCGTGCCCGCCGACGCCGCCGAGGTTCTGGCTCGCAAGCTGCTGTCTTTCGATCAGGTCAAAGCCATCGGCCTCGGCGCCCGGGATTCCCTGCGCCTGGAGGCAGGCCTGTGCCTGTACGGCCATGACCTGGACACCACGACCACGCCGATTCAGGCCTCACTGCTGTGGAGTATCAGTAAGTCCCGCCGCCCGGACGGCGACAAGGCCGGCGGCTTTCCCGGTGCCGATGTGATCTTCCGTGAGATCGCGGAAGGCGCGGCGCGCAAGCGGGTGGGATTGCAGGTTGAGGGCCGCGCGCCGGTGCGCGAGGGCGCTGAAATTGTCAACGACGCCGGCGAACAGGTGGGGGTGGTGACCAGCGGAGGTTTTGGCCCGACCCTGGAAGCGCCCTTGGCCATGGGCTATGTGCAGACGGATTACGCCCCCCTGGGTACCGAATTAAGTGCCCTGGTGCGCGGCAAGCCGCGGCCGGTGATAGTCGCCAAGATGCCCTTTGTGCCCCAGAGATACTTCCGGGGTTAACCCCGAGAAGGTTGTTGATCTCACTTTTTCAGCTTTTTATTCAGGCGAATTTAAACCCGTTTACCCCTAGAGATGAATCCATGAAACCACTGGCCGAACTCACCGACAGCAACGAATTTCCCCGCCGCCATATCGGCCCCTCCGCCGAGGACCAGCAGGCAATGCTGGCGGCGTTGGGCTATGACAGCATGGAGGCCTTTACCGCGGCAGTGGTGCCCGCCGGCATCCTCTCTGACCGGGCGCTGGATCTCGCGGCGCCTTGCAGCGAGCAGCAGGCGCTGGCGGAGCTGAAGGCCATCGCCGGGGAAAACCGGGTGATGAAATCGTTTATCGGCCAGGGCTATTACAACTGCTTTACCCCCAACGTCATCCTGCGCAACGTGCTGGAAAATCCCGCCTGGTACACCGCCTACACCCCTTATCAGCCGGAGATTTCCCAGGGCCGCCTGGAGGCGCTGCTGAATTTTCAGACCATGATCACTGACCTCACCGGCATGGACCTGGCCAGCGCCTCCCTGTTGGATGAGGGCACCGCCGCGGCGGAAGCCATGACCCTGTGTATGCGCATGGCCAAATCCAAGGGCCGGGTGTTCTTTGTCGATGAACAGTGCCTGCCCCAGACCATTGAGGTGGTGCAGACCCGTGCGGAACCCCTCGATATCGAGGTGGTGGTGGGCAACCCCGCCGAGATGGATGAAGCGGACCTGTTCGGGGTCCTGTTGCAGTACCCCGGCGCCGACGGTGCAGTGCGCGACTTCTCCACAGCCATCGAGGCCGCTCACGCGCAGAAGGCGCTGGTGGTGATGGCGGCGGATATTCTCAGCCTGCTGTTGCTGAAAAGCCCCGCGGCGCTGGGCGCCGACGTGGCCATCGGCTCCACCCAGCGCTTCGGGGTGCCCCTGGGCTTCGGCGGTCCCCATGCCGCCTACATGGCCACCCGGGACGCCTTCAAGCGTTCCCTGCCGGGCCGCCTGGTGGGGGTGTCCGTGGACAGCCGCGGCAAGCCCGCCTACCGCCTGGCACTGC
>Ga0070727_10003164_pt1 | contig 15221 bp, 18 predicted proteins | sample tdAd472_FD_66722 | JGI IMG/M metagenome (GOLD analysis project Ga0070727, IMG submission 66722) | Marine sediment microbial communities from the Atlantic coast under amendment with organic carbon and nitrate - tdAd47.2 | ecosystem: Environmental > Aquatic > Marine > Coastal > Sediment | place...
ATCATTCTCAGCACCTGGGCCGGATCAAAGGGTGGTTTGGGCGCACTGTCGCTGGTAAAGCAATCACGTGACCGGCTTGAAGCAGCACTGGTAATCAACCCGGCAGCACTGGATGGCTCGGCCTACACCAGCCTGGGCACGCTGTATTTCAAGGTGCCTGGCTGGCCCATCGGCTTTGGTGATGACGAGAAGGCAGAAGAAATGCTTACCAAGGCACTGGGAATCAACCCGGATGGCATCGATCCCAATTTCTTTTATGGTGAATTCCTGCTGGAAGAGGAACGTTACCAGGAATCCATCAGGGCACTGAACCAGGCATTACAGGCCGCGCCGCGGCCTGACCGCAAGATAGCGGATGCCGGGCGCAAATCGGAGATCCAGCTGCTGCTGGACGAGGCTCAAAAACATATGTAACCAGGTACTGATCGTTTTACCCTCCCCCCTTTGGCCTGCCTTGATTGCAGGTCTTTTTTTGAGACACATATTTATTGCAGGTTCTGCGTGAATCCCTTTCGCGCTTGAGAAGCGCTCCTACAGCAGTAGTATTTCTTGTTGGGGTAATCGGCCGCTGTAGGAGCGCTTCTCAAGCGCGAATGACACAGGCACAGGTTCGCGGAATGAATTCCGCTCCTACAGGGGATACAAAATGGCCTAGAATTCTAATTCCATGAGTAAACGGTAGGTTCTGTCAGCCGCATCAGCATCCACGCCATAGATAATACCGGCCTCCCAGCGCAGCTGCTTTCTGCCGCCGAGGCGCTGGCTACCCAACAGCACGGGGCCAACCCCGGTGCCGCCCTCGCTGCTATAGAGTTCGAGGGCCGGCTCAATTGCACGTGAATAACGGTATCTTCCCTGCAGGGCCAGTTCTGCTTCCAGTTCGTTATCGATATCGCTGCCCCATTCATATACCAGGCCAAGGTTGGCTGTTCCCACCCAGCGACCCCATTGTCTTTCTGTTAACAGGGTGGCAGAAACCTCATTTATGTTGTCATCGAACGAGCGCTCATACTCAAACAACATGCCCCAGTCTGCAGAAAATTCGCCCTGCTCGGTAATCTGCCAGAGCAGCTCCAGTTCGAATTCATCAATTCCGAAACTGTCTTCCCGGCTCTTTTCTCCAATCAGGTAGATTTCTGCAAACCAGTTATCGTTGATCGACTGGCCATAACCGAGCCGGTGTTTCTGCGCCCGGTCACGTTCCCTGTCATCATCACGTTGGTACAGGGCACGCCATTCGATCTCTTTTTCAAGAGGCTGCACATAGGGGTGATACACCTTGTCGATATTACTGCCGTCAGCCAGCAGTGGCCGCTGGATGGAAATCCCGGCAACCAGCATTAAAAACAAACAGGAATATTTACGGAAAATCACCACGACACTAATCCTTATGTATTGACTGCAAGGCGGGTGGCAGCTCGATAGCGCCATTGGCAAACAAGAAAAACGATTACCAGGAGCAGCAGCCCGCCAAAATGAAAACCGGCCTGGATGGCAGTCGGGGTCGCTTCATAACCTACCAGTGCATAGAGCAACTGGCCGGTAACGGATGTTTCTGAAATCCACCCGGAACTGTCCCACAGGGGTAATTGAGACGGCAACCAGTCTGCCTGGATCAGTAACTGCGCTGCCTGCGACGCCATGCCGGAACCAACCAGCATTAACACAACAATGCTTATGCCAACCGTACGGCGTTTGGACCGGTTGCGTAACAGGTAGTAAAAAAGCACACCCGCGCTGACCCCTATACTGCCACCGATTCCCGCACCGAGCATCACACTCAGCAGTTGATCGGAACCCCTCAGGAAACCATACAAATAAATCATGACCTCTGCCCCTTCCCGGGTCAATACAAGAGCAACCGTGATAATCATCACAAGGGCAAGTGAGCGCCCGGATTCGCGCGCATACAATTGCCTGGGCAACAACACCATCAAGACGGCAATCAGCGTGAAAATACAAACCTGCAACAGGGCATTGACAACCTCCTGGCCGACACCATCGAACCAGTCCGATATGGTGTCGATATTGACGCCATAAACCGTTGCACCGATCATTCCAGCCAGCAGCGCCCACGCAACCCAGCGAAACGACTTGTCCAGGCTCTGGCTTAATACCAGCAGCACGCTTATTAACAGCGCAGCTTCCAGCACCTCGCGCAGAATAATAATGACTGAATTCAATAACACGCCGGGCCTCTCATTCAGCGATTACCTTTCCCTGTGCCGTTTCCGGATAAAACTCTCCGAAAAACGGGTATTCGCCGGCAGGCAGGGGGCCAATAAATATTATGGCCTTGCGATTGCCCACGATGACTTTTTCACGATTCAGTTCGTAACTCTCGAATTCTTCAGGCGTCGGGTCACGGTTATAGACGACAAGTTTGACCTTGGTATTTGCGGGTATCGTAAACTCGGACGGGATAAACAGGTGATTTCGAATCTCAATTTCAAAAACCGGCGCCCCCGCAAGCAGTATTGATGAGCTCAGCATGCCGCAAACAAACAGGAAAAAGCGTGGTCGCACGGTAGCCCGGTTAGCCATCATTTTTCCCGTCAGGCCCTGCCATCCGTTTCCCTGAAAACACGATACTCACTGACAGGCCGCCCAGTTCTTCCGATTTTCCAAGTGTTATCTGTGCCTGGTGCAACTCGACAATTTGCCTGACGATGGACAAACCCAGCCCGCAACCTGGAGTACTGGAGCTGTTTTGATCGCCGCCAATACGCTGAAAACGGTTGAAAACAGACTCATACTGGTCCCCGGGAATACCGGGGCCCGAATCCTCTACACGCAATATTATCGCGCCTGCCGAGTCAGTTATTGTAATAAGGATTGATCCACCTTGCGGGGTATATTTAACCGCATTATTGAGCAGGTTCTGCATTAATGTTTCAAGTGCAAATTGATCTGCCCGCAGCAGACTATTGACTCCCCTGAACTCCAGTTGCTGGTTTTTATCCTCGAGTGACGCATACTCGCCCACGATAACATCCTGCACCAGCTTATAAAGATCCAGGCCGGTAAAGTTGGCAATGAACTGATCATTTGTTGTTCTGTGCAGGGCAAGCATCTGTTCAATCAAGTGGCCCATCCGGTCTGTTACGCTAACAAGCGCCTGCAGGCGCTCCTCGCCATCCGGCAGCTCTTCGGAAAGGTTATGCAGGTGTATTTTAAGCGCGCTGACGGGTGTCCGTAACTCGTGTGCGGCATTGGCGGTAAACTGCTTTTCTCTTTCAAATGACGCCTGCAGCCGGCTGAGTAAATCGTTTGCCGCCCTGGTCAGCCTTGTCAACTCAACGGGCTGGTCTTTGAGCGGTATTGGACTCAGGTCGTCCGCACGCTTGTGGCCGAGCACATTGGCCAGGCGTTGCAGCGGTGCAAGGCCACGTCCAACAACAATCCAGATAATCACTGCCAGCACCGGCAACAGGGCCAGTACCGGCAAGACCGATTCAAGCACAATATTCTCGGCCAGCGAATTACGTATATCCAGCCGTTCTGCTGTTATGACCCAGCGCCTGCTTGATTCATTATAAAGACTATACGTCCGCCAGCGATGGTTATTGAAGTTGCGGTCATGAAAACCGCCTGTGAGCGGCGCTATTAATATTTCAGGTGAATTGGCAGAGCGCAACAGCAGCGTATCACCCTGCCATATCTGGAAAACATAGCGCGTTGTTTCAAGGGCGGCCGTATCACCCGGATGATAATCATCTCGAACAACGGAAAGCAGTTGGGCGGTGTCAGCAAGCTCACTGTCAAATATTTGCTGGGCATTCGAAATTCCGGAGCGGTAGCCATGCAGTGCCGATATAAAAATACCCAGCGTCATAATGGAAAGAATGACGACAATCAAAAAGATGCGAATTGAGCTCACGCCTTTTTGACCGTGTAACCGACACCACGGACCGTCCTGATGAAATCCGGCACCAGCTTTTTACGTAAATTATGGATATGAACCTCGATCGCATTACTTGCGACCTCTTCACCCCAGCTATACAGCCTCGATTCCAGATTTTCGCGCGTTTGAATTCTTCCGGCATTTTCCATCAATGCCTTCAGCAGCATGTATTCCCGGCGGGACAACTCGACACTGCTACCGTTGACAAGCACCCCGTGTGTCACGGTATCCAGGCGGATAGCACCGATCTGTATTTCACTGGACGTGGTCGTGCTGATACGCCGCTCCAGCACCCTGAGCCTGGCCAGCAGCTCCTGCATTGCAAAGGGCTTTACCAGGTAGTCATCAGCGCCCATGTCCAGGCCTGCCACCTTGTCCTCCAGCGCGTCACGCGCCGTGAGCAACAGCACTGGAAGATCTGGGTGTTTTTTGCGAACCTGGCGCAGCACATCCAGGCCATCCAGGTCCGGCAGCCCCAGGTCCAGGGTCATGATGTCCGGTGTATTGATATCTACGGCGTGGATGGCCTCGGCACCATTGGATACATGGTTGACCGTAAATCCTTCGCGACCGAGCCCCTTCTGCAGCCCTTCAGCCAGTGAAAGGTCGTCTTCAACCAGTAGTATCTGCATCGGTCACGGTGATTTGATGTATTAAACGAACAACATTAGACAATAAGCCGGATGAATTATCCACAGGCATAGACTTCATTTAACCCCGTTTGACAACGCTGGGCCGTCGGCCCCGCAGGGGCTCTGGACAGGATGTCCCGGGTGACCGGCCGGGAGCGAGGACCCCGGACTACATTTTCAGTCTTATTTAGTGAATAATTGCACCCTGGGCACTCTATGTTAGCCGGTCAACCGTATACATATGGAAAATACAGAACATCACCTCCGAATTGAAAGAAAGCACCTGCGGGTAAAAGTCGATATTCACTGTATGGTCGGGCTTCCGGATAGCCCCCTTTCAGAGGCACAGATATGCGATCTTTCTGCCGGCGGCCTGAAATTCAACTGCAGGCGTCATACGGTTGATAACATCCTCCCGGAGAATACCAGTACACCCATCCCGCTAACGGGTATTGCGCTCGAAATACATTTTGAATTGCAACAGCCTGACCATGCGGCACACCCGGTACAATGCGAGGCACGCGTGGTTCATTTTGAACGCCTTGCACAGGATGATTTCCATGTCGGCCTGCAATTCACCTCCATGGACGAAGCAACAAAAAAGGCACTCCACGACTACCTCGAATCAGTTGCCAATAACCAGGACGGGTGAACAGGAGACCACCTGCAGACAGGACAGGCCGTCACAAAACTTTTTTATTTCCCCTGCTTGAAATCCCCCGCATCGCCCCTATCTAACAGGTATGTCAATTGTGACAATCTATTTCAGGAGGCAACACCATGTCATTAGTACATTACAAACCTGGCAACCTGTTTGGGCAGTTTGATAACGAAATCAACCGGCTTTTTTTCAATGCCCACGCAGCCGATGCGGCAAACCAGGCACAAGACTGGACTCCCGCAGTGGATATACGTGAAGAAGAAAATCGCTACGTACTGGAAGCGGACATCCCGGGAGTAGCCAGCGAGGACCTGGACATCACGCTGGAAGACAGCGTGCTGACGATCAAGGGTGAACGCACGATCAACAGCGAGGAAAATAGCGCAGGCTACCGCCGCAGAGAACGTACCCACGGCAGTTTCGTACGCCAGTTCACCCTGCCGGACACCGTCAACACCGAGGCTATCAGTGCGGCCTTTGTGAATGGCGTGCTTGAAATCGGCATCCCGAAACAGGCAAAACCCGAGCCCAGGAAAATCACCGTAAAATAGGCCCCGGTTTAATTGATAGTTGTAGGGTGCGCCGTGCGCACCGGCTATATGGCAAGCACAACTCGTTAATCTATGGTGCGCACGGCGCACCCTGAAAATATGTCCTGAGCCATGAAGCAGTACTCGGAAGCCTGTGACGAAAACAAGACAGTCATTCTGAATGTCATCCGTGATGAATTTTCAGGCTGCCGGCATATCCTCGAAATCGGCAGTGGCAGCGGGCAGCACGCTGTTTATTTTTCCGCGCAACTACCCCACTTGAGCTGGCACACCAGTGACAGACAGTGCAACCATGCGAGTATCAACGCCTGGAGAATGGAATCCGGCCTGGAAAATTTATTGCACCCGCTGTCACTCGACGTCACGCACGACCCGTGGCCCGATGCCAGCTACGACGGCATCTTCAGCGCCAACACCGCACACATAATGGCCTGGTCTGCCGTGGAGGACATGTTCAACGGTATCGGCAAGGTACTGGCCGTTGGCGGGATCTTCTGCCTGTATGGGCCCTTTAACTACCAGGGACGATTTACCAGTACCAGCAACGAGCGTTTTGAACACTGGTTGAAAGACCGGGACCCGTTAAGCGGTCTGCGCAATTTCGAAGACCTTGATGAACTGGCCAGGCTGAATGGATTAACCTTGAAGGCTGACCATGAGATGCCGGTGAATAACCGTCTGCTGATCTGGAGGAAGGTGTAGCTGGAAAACCGATCGCGGATGCGATCCGCTCCTACAGGTGCCCGGTTATGTGTAGGAGCGGATCGCATCCGCGATTTATTGCCTAGTTATCTATCTGTGCGACTACCCAGGGAACGGCGACAAGAGAGATTGTCAGCGCTATCAGAATGTCCCTGCCGTTCTGGATCTGTTCCAGCAAACCAAGGCTCTGTTCACCGATAAGAAAAACCGCGGCCAGAAATATAATCCACTTGTACATATCTATCACCTGCATGTGTGTTTCGTTGGTAAGTATGTTAGCGGCACATACAGGTAATTCACCGTGAACTGGTACGCATACAGGCGTGACAGGCGTCACAAATCCGGGAGAAATTGGTAAGAATACGGGTTTTTAAGCCAGAAAATGGCTATCAGGCGTGGATCAGGAAACAGGGGGCGTTGAAATTTCGATACCCGGGGTTTCTTCTTTCTCGCTATCCTGCCGCTCAGCGACCTGCTGGATACTGCTTTCATCCATCAAGTCCTGAATACTGATTCCATCGAGAAAGCCGTGAATTTGCTGGCTGAGTTCAACCCATAACTCGTGCGCCAGGCATTGCTCTCCATCGTCACATTTCCCCGTGCTGGCACATCCGGTTGTCACGACCTCATCAACGGCTGAAATCACTTCTGCCACTGCGATCTCTGCTGCCGGTCGCTGCAGGCTGTAGCCCCCGCCCGGACCACGCGTACTGCAAACAACCTGCTGCTTGCGCAAGCGGGTAAACAGCTGCTCAAGGTAGGAAAGGGAAATGTTCTGACGTTTTGAGATTTCAGACAGGGAAACCGGGCCTGCTCCAGAATGAAAGGCCAGGTCAAGTATTGCGGTGACGGCGTAGCGCCCTTTACTTGTGAGTTTCAAAATATCGAACCCGTGTTAAACATAATGATAAATTTGTCACAGCCAGCTCTACAGGTCAAGAATCAGAAGACAGATCCGCTGCGTCCTTGTCCACATGCCCGTCCAGGGACTCTATTTCCTTGCCTTCTACATGCTTTAATTCGCACGAATCCAGATCGGGTAAATTCAGATCACCCACTTCTGCACCAAGGTCTTTTAAACCCTTGCACATTTCTTCCATGCGCTCATCCATGGCATGGATATGATCAAGGATACCATTGACTGCTGTTGCAACCGGGTCCGGCATGTCACTGGTTGAGCCATAGGCATCAAAACCCATTTTCCTGGCAATCGCCTGACGCTTTTCATCCGGCTTTTCCACTGCAGCGACCAGGCGGCCCGGCACCCCGACGACCGTTGATCCTGCGGATACACTATTAAGCACAACGGCATTCGAACCGATGCGCGCACCATCACCAATGAGAATCGGCCCCAGCACCTTGGCGCCTGCACCGATCACCACGTTATTGCCCAATGTCGGATGACGCTTGCCCTTGTCCCAGCTGGTCCCACCAAGGGTAACCCCGTGGTAGAGGGTACAGTCATCGCCAATTTCCGTAGTCTCTCCGATGACGACGCCCATACCGTGATCAATAAAGAAACGCCGCCCGATAACCGCGCCCGGGTGGATTTCAATACCCGTGTACAAGCGCGGAATATTGGAGAGCAGCCGTGCAAGCCAGTTGAGACCGAGATTCCAGATAGCATGGTTCAGGCGGTGAAACAGCACGGCATGGATACCCGGGTAGGTCGTCAGTACCTCCAGGGTATTACGTGCCGCCGGGTCACGTTCGAATACAGAGCGGATATCTTCACGGATTCTGGAAAACATTCTGTTTCACTTACACTAAGTCAGGATATCAATACGCATATCATTACATAGCAGAACACACGTATCCAGCAATCATGCCGGACCGGGGCGGCCCTGGATCAGCTATCCTGTTTATTGCCCTGCCCGGCTGCCGTCAAAATCCCGCGCAGAATATTGACTTCATTCGTATCAGGCCGCGCGCGGTTGTATAAACGGCGCAGGCGGCGCATTAACATCCGCGGGTTCGAACGGTCGAGAAAATCCAGCGCTACCAGGGTTTCTTCGAGATGCGTGTAAAAGCGTTCCATCTCGTCAGCGGCTACCGGCACATGTTCCGGCAATTCATCGGTAGCAGAGCCGCTTTCATGGGCCACAAATACTTCGTAGCAGATAATCTGTACGGCCGCGGCAAGATTCAGTGAACTGTATTCAGGGTTTGACGGGATCTGCACCAGCAGATGGCAGCGATCGATCTCCGCGTTACTCAGGCCCGAGCGTTCACAGCCGAACAACAAGGCCACCTCAGCTGTTTCACTTTCCGTCAGCAACATCTGCGCACACTCATCCGGGTTGACCAGGGGAACAGGGATGCTGCGCGAGCGTGCACTCGCGCCTATGACAAACCGGCAACCCTGCAATGCCTCGTCTACATCGGCACAAAGCTGCGCGCTTGCCAGTACATCGTCCGCACCGGAGGCACGTGCCGTTGCCCCGGCATCGGGATATGTTTTCGGCTCGACGAGATATAAACGGGTAAGCCCCATGGTCTTCATGGCACGCGCTGCCGCACCAATATTTCCCGGGTGGCTGGTGTTTACCAGCACGACACGAATATTCGACAGCATGCCTTTGATACTCCGTAAACAATCAGGGACGGTTGCTTACACAGAACTGTGCCAGCTCATCCAGCAGCTGGCCAAGCAGCCGGTTCGCCGCGACCACCCCACCAAAGGCATCATCGGTGTCCGCCGCCATGCTTTGATCAACCAGCAGGGTAGCAAGGACCTCGCCGCTGGCAATGCCGATAAGTTGGGCCCGCAGGGTAATGTGCATTTCACTGGGCAGTGACCTGAAATCCTGATGAAAGCGGATCAGCTCCGTATCAAGACGCATATCAGCAGAAACAGAGCCCGACGTCGCATACAGGGCCTGGAACTGCCCGGTCGACTGTATGGCATCGGCCAGCAGCGGTGCGAGCATGCGGGCCGGGGTATCCGCCCAGCGGCTGCGGGTGTAGTAACGCAGGCCATAATCTTCCTTCATATAGGCAATACGCGAGCTGTCATAACCACCATGCGCCCTCGGGACGCTAACCAGTACGACCGGGGCATCCGCCCGGGTTTGCCGGGCTGCTTGCCGGTCAGGTGAATATTCAAGCAGGTACTGGTTGATGCTGACCGGCTCGGGTTTCGGCAATAACGAGCACGCAGACAATAGCCAGGCTGCGGCCACGAGATAAAGAAAGCTTCTAAAAACTGTCATTGGTCTATTCTCCCGGTCCGGGCACCTCGAGGTCACGCCCGTAAATCAACACGCGAGGATCATCCTCAAGTTTCTGAACAAGACCTTGCATGGTATCTGCCAGGCGGCGCAGCTCGCTGATGAGGGCACCAAATTCCGGCAGGGTCTGCTGGCTGAATTGCTGCACGCCCGTACCGCTCTTGTTTACATACCGGTTAATACTGTCACTGGTAACAGCCACCTTGCCTGCCATCTGTTCAAAGGCCCTGGCAGTTTCATCAATCTGTACCAGCAGTGCGGGTACACTTGCCATGCTGCTTGCCAGCTCGGTCTTCTGATCGGCCACTGCAGCCGTGATGTCCCTGATATTCAGTATCGCCTGCTTGATGGCCTGCTTGCTCTCGTCATCGAGTAATTCCGCGAAACTGCGTGTCAGCATGTTCAGGTTTGCAATCAGCTCGGAACCTGACTGGTCAAGCCGGAAGAAAAAAGACGGCCCGGTTTTTATTACCGGATAGGGTTGATCATCACCCGCCTGCAACAGTGGCGACTTCAGGCTGCCGCCGGTCAGGTCCACAAAAGCAATACCCGTCACACCCTGCACGGTGAGAACTGCAACAGTATCCTCCCTGATAGGAACATCGTCCTCAATGTCCAGTGTCAGCTGCACCTGCTCGGGTACCAGCGGGTTGAGCTCAATATCACGCACCCTGCCGATTTCCACACCCCGGTATTTGACCGGCGCATCCAGGTGCAACCCGGAAACCGATTCATTCATAAAGACATGGTAACGGGTGTAGTTCGTTCCAAAATCACCCAGTGCAAGCCACAGGCTGATAGCCAGCCATACCGCCCCCAGCAGGATTACAAACAGCCCGACCATTGCATAATTTACCTGCCGTTCCATTCTCGCTCCTGCGCATTCCTGGCCCGGGGACCTTCAAAATACTCACACACGTGTGGCTCATCTGACTTGGACAACATTTCCATCGATCCGACTCCCTGCAGTTTACCATCACCCAGCACCGCCACGCGGTCGGCAACTTTCCATAACGAGTCCAGGTCATGGGTCACCATCAATATGGTAAGTCCGAGCAGGTCTTTAAGCTTCAGTACCAGTTCATCAAATGAACCGGCACTGGCAGGGTCCAGCCCGGACGTCGGCTCATCCAGGAACAACACCTCCGGGTCCAGCGCCATGGCCCGTGCCAGCGCTGCACGCTTGACCATGCCACCACTCAGTTCACCCGGGTAGAGTGAAGCCGCTTCAGGCTCCAGCCCTGCCTGGACAATCTTCACCCGAGCCAGCGCATCGATAGTCTTATCGTCAAGCCGGGTATGTTCGCGCAACGGGAACCCGGTATTCTCCAGCACCGTCAGGCCACTGAACAGGGCGCCCTGCTGAAACAAAACGCCCAGCCGGCTGCGCAGCCGCTGGGCCCTGGATTCGGATATCCCTGTAATACCGGTACCGAATAACTCGATCGAGCCCGCGTTCATTTCGTGCAGCATGATTATTTCGCGCAACAGCATGGTCTTGCCACTGCCGCTGCCCCCCACCAGCGCCAGCACCTCGCCCCGGTAGACATCCAGATCAACCCCATCGTGAATGACCCGCCTGCCGAAAACCGTCCTCAGGTTGCGCACACGGATGACTACTTCTCGCGCGGCATCCGGTGTATCGGTTTCGCCAGGTATCATGTCCGTCACACCCCCATGAGACTGAACAGGACCGAGAACATGGCATCCGTCACTATTACCAGGAAGATGGAGTGCACAACGCTGATGGTCGTATGCCGGCCTACGCTTTCCGCACTGCCCTGCACCTTGAAACCCTGGTAACAACCGACGATTGCAATGATGGCGGCGAATACCGGTGCCTTGCCAATACCAATCATGAAGGTGGGAAAGCTGATTGCCTCCTGTAGCCGGAAAAGAAAGGCGTAAAACCCGAGCCCCAGTTGCAGGTTTGCCTGTACCATGCCGCCTATTACGGCAAGCACATCGGCAAACACCGACAGCAGCGGCAGCACAAGGATCAGCGCCAGCAACTTGGGCAATACCAGCAGGTCGACCGGGGAAACACCGATGGTCTCCAGGGCCGCCACTTCCTCGCGCACCTGCATCGTCCCGATCTGTGCTGCAAAGGCAGAGCCGGTCCGTCCACATACCAGGATCGCAGTCAACAGCGGGGCAAGCTCACGCAACATGGCATAGCCGACCATGTCTGCTATATACAGGTCCGCCCCGTACTGGCTCAGCTGGACAGCACCGAGGTAGGCAAACACCACGCCCATGAGAAATGACAACAGACCGACAATGGGCAGGGCCTTGACGCCCGTTTCATGGATTTCGGTAAATATTTCCGGCCAGCGAATCCGGCCCGGATGACGTATTGCACGAAACAGTGAAACGACCGCCTGGCCTATAAATGCAAGGAAGTCCACCAGGCCACTGCTGACAGCCTGCCAATGGTCCATGAAAGAAGGTTTCGGATGCGGCGCTATGACACGCTCTGCATCCTGACTTTCCCCGGTAATATACTTGACCAGCCTGGCCTGGCCCGGTTGAAAACCGCTGAAACTCACCTGCCGGTTTGCCGCTTCCATGTGCCGCCTGACCTGCAGCAGCAACCAGGCCCCACTCGTGTCCATGGCCGCAATTGCAGCACCATCAATAACCACGCTGTCACCATCCGGCACAGGCAATTCATCCAGTGCTGCACTCAGGGGACCGATGCCGTTGACCGTCCAGCAATGGCTGCAGACCAGCGTATTGCCGTCCATCCTTATGCTGGCGTCCTGTGGTGCTGATTCGGCCATACCCAAGTGTCGGGTATGTGGGGAATGGTTACAAGATATACGTGCGGCGCTCAGGCGAAATCAATCGGAAAAGCAAGCACATCGCCGAGGCAATCCGCGCCGGCAGCAATCATAAGCAGGCGGTCCAGGCCAAGCGCCACTCCCGCGCAGTCCGGCAGGCCTGATTCAAGTGCTGCAAGAAAATGTTCGTCGACCCTGACAGGACCGGCATGTGCCTGTTCACGTTGTGCGCATTCCAGCTCAAGCCGCTGGCGTTGTTCACTGGCATCGGCAAGCTCGTGGAATCCGTTTGCCAGTTCCATACCGTCGAGGTACACCTCGAAGCGCGCCGCCACCGGTGGTGTGCCGGGACGCAGGCGGGCGAGTGATGCCTGGCTTGCCGGGTAATCACGTACAAACACCAGGCCCTTCCCCAGGCGGGGTTCAACGATATGTGTCATCACCAGGTCCAGCCAGGTATCCAGGCCGGTGTCGGACACCCCGACGGGCGTGATGTTGTGCTTGTCCTGCAATAAACTTTTGAGCTCAGCGGGTGACGTATCAAAGGCATCCACGTGTGCGAATTCCAGCAACAGCTCCCGGTAGCTCCAGTGATGCACGGATTTGATCGGAGATATATCGGACAAAATCCCGGTCAACATTGTTTCGACTTCGTCCATCAGGTCGAGATGGTCAAAACCTGTCCGGTACCATTCCAGCATGGAAAATTCAGGGTTATGCTGCCTGCCGGACTCGCCATCCCGGAACACCTTGCAAATTTGATAAATCGATCCCAGGCCTGCTGCCAGCAGGCGTTTCATGGGATATTCCGGCGAGGTATGCAGGTAGAGCGTTTCACCCGAGGCCGGGCCGGGGCCATGAAAGCATGTTGTGAAACTGGACAGGGAAGGATCGGTGGTCGCGGCACGGGAGAGTGCCGGTGTATCCACCTCGAGAATATCGTGTTCTGAAAAGAAGTCTCTTATGCGGGCAAGCAACAGCGCCCTGAGCTTTATATTTCCCGGTGAGGCGGTTGGCCGCCATGCATTGTCAGTGTGCAAAATAAAACCGTTAAATAAATATACAAACTCGCTCAGATGTATCTGTTTTCGCAGGAGCGCCTTGCAGGCGCGAACAAACACGACTCATATCATATCGCGCCTGCAAGGCGCTCCTACAATAAACACCAAATGTCCTGCGTTTCATTCTAGTCCTTCGCCCGGCCTACATACTCCCCGGTACGCGTATCAATCTTGAGTATCTCGCCAATATTAATAAACAATGGAACCCGCACCACGGCCCCGGTTTCCAGTGTTGCCGGTTTTCCACCGCCACCCGAGGTATCGCCACGCAAACCCGGGTCGGTTTCTGCAACTGTCAACATGACAAAATTGGGGACAGTAATCGCCAGCGGCGTTCCGTTCCACAGCGTCACCTCGCACATATCCTGTTCCTTAAGCCATTTCGTGGCATCACCCACCGCCGTTGCATCGGCTGCCTTCTGTTCAAAGGTCTCTGTATCCATGAAGTGCCAGAATTCACCATCATTGTAGAGATACTGCAAATCTACATCCATGACATCCGCGGCCTCGACCGACTCACCCGACTTGTAGGTGCGCTCTATCACCCGGCCATTCTTCAGGTTGCGGATTTTGACCCGGTTGAAGGCCTGCCCCTTGCCGGGCTTTACAAATTCATTTTCAATAATGGCGCAGGGGTCATTATCGATCATGATTTTCAGGCCACTCTTGAACTCATTGGTGCTGTAAGATGCCATATAACATTAACCTTGTGTCGCTGGATGAATGGGAAAACGCCGGCCATGATACCCCGATTACCAAACCCGGAATACCGGCCAGCCTGGCAATCGATGCTGGCAGAGGCCGTGAAATCGACTGATGAACTGCTGCGCATGCTGGAAATTGACCCGGCAAGCCTGAATATATTACCACTGGCCAGCAATTTTCCGCTACGGGTCCCGCGTGGTTTTGTACGCCGCATGGCAAAAGCAGACATCAATGACCCGTTATTAAGACAGGTGCTGCCACTGGCTGATGAAATGCAGCCAGGCAGCGGCTACCTGCCCGACCCGCTCGATGAACAACAGGCCATGCAGGTCCCCGGCCTGCTGCAGAAATACAGGGGGCGCGCCCTGCTAACGACCACGGGTGCATGCGCCGTTCACTGCCGCTACTGTTTCCGCCGTCATTTTCCATACAGTGTGGCCAACCCTGCAAGCGATGACTGGGAACCAACCATCAACTGGTTAAAGCAGAATTCGGATATCAGGGAGATTATCCTCAGCGGCGGCGATCCGCTATCACTACCGGACTCGCGTTTGCACACGCTCAGCAAGCGCCTCGATGAATTACCCTGGTTAAACACCCTGCGTATCCATACCCGTTTACCTATCGTTCTGCCGGAGCGGATTGACGCGGGCTTTCTGTCGTGGGTTGAAGCACAGAAACTGCAGCTCGTCATGGTCGTACACAGCAACCATCCGAATGAAATCGATGCAACTGTCAGTGATGCAATGAATCGTCTGAAACAGGCCGGGGTGACATTGCTGAATCAGTCTGTCTTGTTGCGCGGCATCAACGACAGTGCCGCAATACTGGTCCGCCTGAGTGAAGTCCTGTTCTCTGCCGGGGTGTTGCCTTACTACCTGCACCAACTGGACAGGGTACAGGGCGCCGCTCATTTCGAGGTCAATGATGCTACGGCTATGGAATTGATGGAAGAGGTGCGCGCTGCCCTGCCCGGTTACCTGCTACCCCGA
>Ga0070727_10003168_pt1 | contig 15211 bp, 14 predicted proteins | sample tdAd472_FD_66722 | JGI IMG/M metagenome (GOLD analysis project Ga0070727, IMG submission 66722) | Marine sediment microbial communities from the Atlantic coast under amendment with organic carbon and nitrate - tdAd47.2 | ecosystem: Environmental > Aquatic > Marine > Coastal > Sediment | place...
ATTACTGATCCTATCGATTCATTCCCCAGTTCTTACACCATCATCAAAAAACACCCCCGCCATGCGAGGGTGAGGACAAGCTGTTTTGTGAGTTCATCAGAGCTCGATGAGTTCCATGTCGGACTCGACCAACTCTTCGGGGGCCGCGTCGTGGACGGACTCGCCGACGACCCTGAGTCCCTCGAAGTCCTCGCCCATGCGGGCGCGGATGGTCTTCGCGTCGTAGAGCTCGCCGCGGGGGAGCAGGATCGAGTCGCTCGCGCCGGGGACCTGTCCGGGCTGCTCGTCGACGATCTGTGCGCCAAACCCGGGTGCGTGCTCCTTGAGCGTTCCGCCGTTGGCCAGTTCGATGAGATCGAGCGCGATCTGCCCCTCGCTCTTGGAATCGTGCTGGTTGGGGATCGCCTGATCGAAGTGCTGCATGATGTTGTTGCAGTTCTCGAACGACCCCGACTTCTCCGCAAAGGTTGAGCTCGGGAGGATGACATCCGCCTTGTCGCACAGCACCGAGTGCGTGGTATCGATGAGGATCGTCTTCCGCCCGTTGAGCGCATCGACCAGATCGTCGGTGACCCACGCGCTGGGGAAGTTGGCGGTCAGGACCACCGCATCGAAATCGCTCGCGTTGCGGACGAAGGTATCGAACTCCTTGTACCCGCCGCCGACTGAATCGAGGACGCGTTTGACGCCGTTCTTGTTGGGGACCTTCTCCGCCCGCTGCACGAAGGGCTTGCCCGCCTGCGGGTTGGGGTACTCGATGTCCTCGCCGTCGGTTGGGACGGGACCCAAGAACAACGAGACATGCTCGTTCATCGAACGGATCGCACGCACGAGCAGGTACGCCTCTTCCGTCGTGAGGGTCGGGGAGATGACGAGCGCCGCTTTGGATGCGCCGCGGATGGTGTCGATAACCTGCTTGTATGCGCGGGTCCAGGTCGCGTCGACCTGCACGCCGTGCTGCTTGCGGGTGGGCGCGACGAGTCGATTATCCGAGTGCACGAACTTCCACCCGTAGCGCACCTCATCGGTGATCCACCAGGTGTTGATGTCCATGTTGTGTCGGGGCTTGATCCGGTAGACGCGCCCCTGGTTGTGCTCGACCCAGATGTTGTCGCCGCTGCTCGTGAACGGGTCGATCCCCGCGGTGCGCTTGAGGAACCACACGCGCTGCGCGAACAGGAAGTCCTTATCGAGCAGCGATCCCACAGGGCACAGATCGATGACATTGCTCGCCAGCGGGTTATTGATCGGCTCGCCGGGGAAGATGTCGATCGTGGACTTGTCGCCCCGCGAGTCGATCATGAGCTCGCTCGTGCCCGTCACCTCTTCCGTGAACCGCACGCACCGGGTGCACATGATGCACCGATCGGAGTACATATAGATGTGATCGCCGAGGTTCTTCTTGGGGGAGACGACCTTGGTGTCCGTAAATCGCGAGTGCCCCCGCCCGTACTGGTACGAGAAGTCCTGCAGCGTGCACTCGCCCGCCTGATCGCATACGGGGCAATCGAGCGGGTGGTTGATGAGCAGGAACTCCATCACGGCCTTCTGGTTCGCGATGGTCTTCTCGCTCTCCATCTCAACGACCATGCCGTCGACGCACTCCGTCACACAGGTCGGGAGGAGCTTGCCGCCCATCATGGGCTCGAGCTTGTTGTCGTTGCGGGGATTGGGCGCCTGGAAGGTCGCGAGGCAGATCCGGCATTGAGCGGGGCGCGACAACCCGGGGTGATAGCAATAGCGCGGGATATCGATCCCGTTGCGATCGGCCACCTCGATGACCAGATCACCCGGCGTGAACTCACACTCAATCCCGTTAATCGTGACAGTCGGCATAGCGTCGCACAATCCCATGTTTGCCCCCCAAGTACCGGGGTGGGCACAGACACGAACGCACCGATCGAAAAACCCCGATCCGGTGCGATCAGCTCATTTTCCAATCATAGCGCCCCGCCCAGATTGCGTGGGTTTTGGGCAACAGCAATCGCTCAACCACCGTCGGATCCGCCATGCGCCGCCTCATCGCCAGGATCTGTCTCCACCTGATCACGAACCGGTGCCCCGATCTGGGCCCCTAACTCCCAGAAGGCATCGATCCCGTGCAGGGGTTCCAGATCCGGGTCAACGATCCACCATCGCCCCTGCTCATCCCCCCCGTAACCGAGCTCGACCGCAAATGCCCAGTGCTCCATCGCCCGGTCGATCTCGCCGCCCATCGCGCGATAGCAGGCGAGGTTGTAGTGATCGCCGGCCCCGTGCCCACCCCACCTGTCGTCGCCGTCCTTCGATGCGCGGGCGTACTGATCCGCCAACTGCGAGAACAGTTGCTGACTCGTCTCCAGACCCTCGGTCTCATGCAGCGCCCACGCGTAGTAATACAGATTGGGGCTGGTCCCGATCGATTCATCCCGTGATTCCAGCAGATTGACCATCTGGGTCCAGATCTTCTCCGCATCCGCCGCATGACCGGCCTGGCGATGGGCAATCGCGAGATAAAAGTACGACCGGATGTCATTGGGGAAAAGCCCAACCATCTCTTGCGACTTGGAAACCGCCTTGTCATGCTGCACACTCGTTAATGCGGCAATCACATTCGACTGCATCCCACGGATCGTGGGATTGCGATCGAAGGCCGCCGCCCGCGGATGGCGTTGCTCATCCATCGGCTCCAGCGTCACCACATAGATAAACGCCCCCATCGAGAGGGCCGCGGATATCCACACGACATGTCGTACCTTTATCCCCATATAGGTCCTTCCGTCCCCAATCGCGTTCGGTTGCACCCCATCCCCGGACGCATACCCAGCATACCCTACCACACGATGAGCACCAAGAAGATCAAAGCACCCAAAGGCACCCGAGACCTCTACCCCGAGGATCTCCTCCGCCAGCAATACATCACCAACGCCTGGCGGGACGCCGCGATCCGGTGCGGGTTCGACGAAATCGCAGGCCCAACCTTCGAAACCACCGAGCTCTACGCCGTCAAATCGGGCGAAGGGATCCTCGGCGAGCTCTTCCAGGCCTTCTCCGGCAAGTCGCCCAAAGAGGTCGATCGCGTCAAGGAAACCGGCCAAGCCGAGTTCGCCCTCCGCCCCGAGTTCACCCCCACCCTCGCCCGGATGTACGCTGCCCGCGCCAAGGAACTGCCCCAGCCCTGCAAGTGGTTCACGGCCGGTCCCTACTTCCGCGCCGAACGACCCCAGCGCGGGCGCTTGCGGGAGTTCCTGCAGTGGAATGTGGATGCGATCGGGCTGCCGGGCGATGATGGTGATGCCCGCTCACAGATGGATGTTGAAGTCATCTTCGCACTAGCGACACTCTGCACAACCCTCGGACTCAGTGCTGCTCAAATTAAAGTGCACTTCAATCATCGCGAAGCCGTACGCAAAGTTCTTGAAATCAACTATTCCTTCACTCATGAAGAATCCTTCGCTGCACTCGACATCATCGATGCGTTATCCAAATTAAGCGATGAGTCTGCCGCGAAGCGCTTCGCCGAAATCAAAGGTGATTGGGACACTGAGTACGCACTCCGTGCTACAGCAAAGATCCGCGAGCAGCTCAAGCGACAATTGATCCATTTACATGATCACAAGGATGTCATGTGTAGCAACTCAACACCAGTCTGGGGTTGGGACGCGCTATATGTCCATCTGAATCAATCTGGTCTTGCGGACTGGATGTATAGGGATGTTTCTATCGCACGCGGGCTCGCCTACTACACCGGCACCGTCTTCGAAGCCATTGCTGAGGGCGAACGCGCCGTCGCCGGCGGCGGGCGCTACGACAACCTCATCGAGCTCTTCGGCGGCCCACCCACCCCCGCGTGCGGGTTCGGGATGGGCGATGTCGTCCTCGGGAACCTCCTCGACGACAAGGGACTCATGCCCACCGGGTCCGAGCTCATGGACGCCGTCTCACGCCCCCAAGCATCCATCCGCCCCGTCGCCTTCGTCGTGCCCAACGGCGACGATGAAAACGAACCCCTCGTCCACACCCTCGTCGCCAATCTCCGGCGCGGGATCGAATGCGATGAGTGGTCCGCACGCGACGATCGCAAGCCCTGGGACGCGGACCGGTACCGCGTCTCCCCGATGCACGCACGCGTGAGCTACAAGTCCACGCGCAACCTCAAGAAGCTCCGCGCCGACGCGGTGAATCAGCACGCGCGCTACTTCGTCGAGATCCATGCCGACAACAAGGTCGAACTCACGGACCTCGACCACCGCGAGTCGATCACCAGCGACACGCACGGATCATTCAGCATCGATCCGAACGCCGAGAACTATGTCGGTGTCGCGATCGCGGCGAGAGTCTGACTTCTTCGCTTACCCTCTTCGCTGGGTGCCACTACTCGCCGTCTTCGGCGCAGTAGTGCTCTTGTGTGACTATGAAGCCACTACTGCGCGGCGATGCCGCGAGTAGTGGCACCCAGATTCAGATTCAACATTACTGCGCGATCAAAGCGGTCCCCACACCGACCAGCAGGTGCACAAGGAACACCCCTGCGAAGATCATCCACGCCAGACGCCACTGCTTACGCCGGGGCATCCGCAGCCAGTCGCGCTTGCGGGCGACCAGCACCCAGAGCATGCCGATGCAGGTCATGCTCAGCGTGAGCAGCGAGATCATCAGAAAAATCGCGGTCGCGTCTTCGAAGCCGGTCATCACCGTGCTGATGATCATCATCAGCCCGACAAGCAGATCGAAGCTCAGTGGCATCGCGAACGCCAGCAGCGCCAGCAACCACGCGCCGAGAAAAGAACTGCTCGACGACACGCCCAGCTCGATGGGGCATTCACACTCGGGACACACACCGAGCGTCACGCCGCGCAGGTTATACCCGCAGATGGGGCACGGCGCATCGTGATCCGCGAGGTACGCACAAAGCATCCCTCCCGAAGCGTGACGCGAGAGTTGTTCATCCTTGCCCATGATGTCTGTTGTACCCGATCAGGTGTGCGGGTGTTCGTTATGAGCTACCAGATCCAGCGCAAACGCCCGAAGTCGATCGCAAAGATCCTCGAAAGCTTCGACCCGTTCGCATCACTGAGTGGCGCGGGGAAGTAGACCACAAAGGCCTTCCCGACAACCAGGTCACGGTTGACCACGCCGGGGGTATCGTCGATCTCCTCGCGGACCCACCCATAGATCTCCTCATCTCCCCAGAGACGCGAGTCCGCGGAGTTGGAGGAGTTGTCGCCGCACATGAAGAACTGCTCGCTAGACATCGTGGGGAAGTTTTCGGGGTGAGCCCCTCGCGTCAGCGTGCCCTGATTGATGTGGTACGAGATGTCGCGCTGGATGCGCACATGCGAGAGCTCGAACGCGCCGCCCTCAAAGTCCCAATGGACGCTCGGCTTGCCATAGATCTCGGTCTTGTGGAAGATCCCCAACCGACCGCCGCTCGTGTCGCTCTCAAGCTCGTCCCACGACATGCCCGTTGCGGCGCTCGCACGCTCCGACGGTGTCCATTCGTAGGCACCCTTTTCCGCGCCGCCCGCGATGAGCTCGCCGTCGACAAACACCCACAGCGCCTGATCGATGTGCCAGAACTCGACCTGCGCCCAAACGCCCGCATCAACCGCGCCGAACGAACCGGAATCGATCTCGGTCCAGACGGAATCCTCTGAGGTCGCGTCGCGCATCTGCACGCTGGCGCTGCCAGAACCCAGATCGATCCGTGCACGGAACGCACGCCCACGCGATTCGATCGTCGGCGAGGCGATCACACCCGCACCCTCAGAACGGATGTTGCACGACAGCGACAGATCACTCGTAGGGAACGGACGCAACCCCGGGCGGGGCGTCGCCTCGTCACTCCCGAGGAACAGGTCGTAATAATCCGCCGTCTGGTTGTACGGGTTCATGTCCGTGATCGGACGGATGTCGTTCCACCGCAGCGTGGTGCTGCCCGATCCCTCGAAGGCGTACGCACGCTGATCCGCAACGCCCGACCAGCCCGAACCCACGCCAGTAAACGGCGAGCGGAACTCGATATTCTCGACCGGCGCATAGCTCGAATCGAACACCTCCTGCAGCATCGAACGCTGCACGCGTTCGGGCTTGCGTTGGATGTCCCAATCGTTCTGAGTCCAAGTGTCCCAGCCGGACGAGGCCGTCTGCCCCTCGATATACGGGCGTGTGAACACATCTCCGTCCACGATCGCGAGCTGTTCACCGGGCAGACCGACCAATCGCTTGATGTAGTTGATGTGCTCGCCGGGGTTTTTGAAGACCACCACATCCCACCGCTCGGGTTGCTGGATCAGCGGGAGGTACTTGAGCACGAACACGCGATCACCCGCCGCGAGACGACGATTCGAGTCCGCATACTCAAGACCCGACATCGGATCCTGCACGAGAATGCCCGTCTGGTTGCGCACGGGTTGGCGGAACTGGTTGTATGTCCAGGGCCCGGTTTCCCAGTTGTAGCCCGACTCATCACCCTGGAAGCGGATGTGCTTGCCCAGGAGCGTCGGAGCCATCGATCCCGTCGGTATCTGGAAACCCTCGATCACAAACCCGCGGAACAGGAACGCGAGCATAAACGCAATAATGAGACTGGTGAGAGTCTCCTTGATCCCGATCGATCCCTCGCTGTGTTTCTTCGCGTCCGCCATGCGACTGCCCCTGTAATCGTGCCTATTCCTGAAGACCGAGCTTCAGAGGTTATTCGCCAGACGAACCATTGCCGCTCGCGCCGCCGCTGTTGCCATTCCCGCCGCCTTCGCCGCCGCCCGGGCGTTTCCGGCGTCGACGCCGACGCTTCTTCTTCGGCCGTTCGCCCTCGGGTGCTGAACCCGGTCCGTCCGACGAACGGGATTCCGCTCGGGAACCGCCCTGATCGCTGGGGATATCCGTCTTGCGCTCGGTGTTGCCGCCCGCGGGCTGGTTCCCCGAGCCGCCCGACTCGCCGCCCGAGCCCTTACGCCGACGACGACGACGCTTCTTTTTCTTGGTGCCCGTGCCCTCACCCGGCTCGACAGCATCCTTTTCGCGCGTCTTGGTCGCGGTCTCACCCTTGGGCGCACGCTTCGTCCTCGAACCACGCGAACCATCGCGCCGATCGGATCGCTCGCCTCGTTTGGGGCGGGCCTCGCGCTCTGGCGGAGTCTTGGAATCCGGCTCGGTCAGGTCCTCGATCGGGAACGCCGCCTCTGTCCCATCATCGAGCTTGATCAGCGCGAGCTGGGTCAGGATCTGCGTCGAAACCACAAACCCATCGCCGTCGGGTGTCCCCACACGCGACTTGCGATGCGGGAGGTTTTTGCGGAGCTCCTCGTAGGTCTCGTCCTCGTAGCGAAGGCAGCACATCAGACGCCCGCACCGACCCGAAATCTTCAATGGATCGAGCGTCGCCTTCTGGACCTTCGCGCTCTTCATCGATACCGGCTTGAGCACCTTGAGGAAGTTTTTACAGCAGCAGTACTGCCCGCAGCGCTCGTAGTCCGCCGTGATCCGCGCCTCGTCGCGTGCCCCGATCTGACGCAGCTCAACCTTACAGTCGAACTCACGCTGCATGTCCGTCACGAGATCGCGAAAATCGACCCGGTCCTCGGCACCGAAGTAGATCACGATCCGCTCGCCGCCGAGCATCGGCTCGGCTTCGATCACCTGCATGGGCAGATCGGCCTGCTCGATCATCCGCTTGGCGCGCATCCGAAGCTCATTCTTCTTCTGCTCCAGTCGTTCCTGATCGTTCAGATCATCCACCGTCGCGATCCGGAGGACCTTGCCGCGATCGTGGAACGGGTACTGTCGCCCGCCGGAGTTCTCGATGTACTCGAGCATCTCCTTCCGGGTCACGCTCTTGGAACACCCCGCGTTGGGGCAGGTGCTGGTGAGCATCTCCCCGATCTCGGTTCCACGATGCGTGCGGACAACGAGCTTGGACCCGCACCCCGGCTTCTCTTTGCCGGTGTAGGGGAACTCGCCGACCATGCGCATGTAGCCGAAGCGCACCACGATGCTCGTGGGCGCGTTGAGCCGTTCATACGCTTCGCGATCCTCTTTCTCTTTGAGATAGGACGCGAGATCTTCTTCGAACTGTGGGAGTGGTTGAATAGGCACAAGTGGCGTTCGTCGAGAATCGTGGGCGCACAACGCAGCGCCCGATGCACGAAGACTTTAGGGGCTTCCGAACGCCCGGGCACGCGCCCGCGCAAACAGAGCCGCGAGATCCTCACGCTCGAGGAGCTGAGTCCCATGATTTCGATCCGACTTGTAGACCATCAGTGCTTCCTGACCCGAGTCCACAACGAAGAGAAGCTCTTCGTTCCCGCCGTCCGTCGACATGATGGTGTACGCCCCGCTCTCGCTGGACATCTCCGCCTGCGCCGGCGTGTCGATCAGTCCCGCGCCCTGCACGACGATCAGTGCCGACAGAATCCCGGCGCTGACCCAGAGCCACCCACCGCGATCATGTTGCTTCGTTTCCTGATTCTGCATGGGATGCTCCTTTTACCGCTCGGGGTCGCTGTTGACATCACGGACGAGATCACGGAATCCGAGCCCTTCCAGGGCCTTGGTGGATTCGTTCCATCGCAGAGACACGATCTCACGGTTGGCCGAGTCGAGCACATGGATCGTGCTCGCCGTTTCACCGAGCGTGTCGCTCCCGATCACCGTGTACACCCCGCGGACACGCATGTCGTTGCCCTCCATCTGGGCACCGACCTGCGGCGACAGGGTCACCAGACCCAAAATCGCGAGCAAAGCCAGATTCAATGCCACCAGCCCCGATCGGCCCGAAAGGCCCTGGTGCAGCGTTTCGTTCGTTTTTGTCATGGCCATACCTCCAGGCACGGACAAACCGTCCGCGTCTCTATGAGCATATACCACGGAACACCCCCACCGGTTCTTGACCGATCGGAGCGACGGGTAAACTCGTCCAGATTGGTCCGGAATCAGTCCTGGTGCCCACGCTTTGACTTGAGCGTGACGGCAAACACCAGAAGCCCCGTCAGCAGGATCGCAACACCCCAAACAATGAACTTGGGACTGCTGGGCGTATCCTGCGTCGTCGGCGGACGCAGCGCCTCTTCCTGCGCGAGCACATCGCCAGCACTCATCGCCAACATCATCATCGCGACCAGCGCCATGAATCCTTTGCTCATCATCGATCCGCACACACGCTCAAGCAGGGGGCTATTCATGCATCCACGCTACACCACCAACCGCCCCGCATCAAGCAGAACCCAGCCCGAGGCACACACTTTGATCCATCCTCAGAACCCCAGCAGTTCAAAGGCTGGCTCTCGGACACCCGCCTGGTCCCGCTCCGGGCCGCGATCGTGAACAGGAATGCCAAACGGCCGGCTCAGGTGCTCAAAATCTCGGGTCGACAGGTGCACGGTCCCCCATTTCGGGCTCCGAACACGCATTGCTCGCGTATATGAGTCCAGATCGATGCAGCGCATGGTGTACCAACGACCCCGATCCACCACCGTCTCCACGAACAAACCATCCGGAGGCACATCATCACACCAGTACATAAACACGAACATCGGCTCAAACTCAGGACCGAACAACGCACGCCATCGCTGCAACGCCTCAATATCCTCAAGCGTCACCCAAGATTCCATCCGAGGCTTGGCCGGTGTTCCGTCCTTTAAACGGATCTTGGGCAAGCGTCGCCCCTTCACCTCGACAAGCAGATTTCCGCCGTCGCCGTAGATGACGAAATCAAAGTTCTTGAGCGTGCTGGGCGATTGACCATCCAGTGGGCGCGTGATACGCGACCGATCGGGCAGCAACGATTTCTTGGCCTCGTCCACCGAAATGTACGGCACGCGCTGATCCCGAAGGAACCGCTCGAACGCATACTCATAATGATGACGACGCTGGGCCATACCCGATCATATCACAAACCCGGCACCCCCGCATCATTCTCCACGCAGCCGGTCGAGCACCACCCGAATCGCGGGGGGTTCGATCGCATCGGGCAGATTCGCCTCTGCTCGCACCCGCTCCTCGATCTCGATGGTCCGGATCATCCCTCGATGATTCGCATTCACGATCACGACATCCGTAGCGCCGTCCATAACCGCCGACGAAACGGGCACGACCCCGTCGCCCAGCTCCGCGCCGAGCGCCTCGACCTGCGAAAGGATCCGTCTGGATTGTTTCTCACCAACGATGTCGCGGAGCATGCTCCGTGCGCTCGCGTTGCTCAGCGTCCCCACGAGTGTGCTCGGCGTATCCGTCCGCCCGACCACACATACCACATGAATCCCCTCCGGGATCGATCGCTCGTTGAGTTGCTCAAGAAACACAGAATCAGGCATCAGATCGATGCCCGCCTGCCCCTCGCCGTCGTTGAAATACCCGAGCAAGCGTTTGGGATCCAGATCATCCGACTCCGCCCAACGCTGAACCTGTTCGCGAGCCTCGGCCACGCTCCGCATCCGGGCCCAGGGCGAGCCCTTGTGGGGCGTCCCAAGCGTGATCATGGTGCCCACGGACACACCCCGATCAAGGTATCCATCGCGCGAAAGCACCTCCCGAGAAACCAGCCCGCCCATCGAATGGCAAACCAGATCAATCTCGCTGAGCCCGCGTTTGCGAAGGTCCATGAGCGCCCGCTCGAACGCGTCTGCGCTGCGCACAACTGCCTGATCGTTCGCGTAATCGAAACGCAGCACCGTGTGCCCCTCTTCGGCCAGCGCGGGCGCAAGCTCATCCCATATCCCGCCGGGCTCGTCGAGCCCGTGGATCAAGACAACCGCGCGAGGACCAATATCCGCGAGGGGATCGAGTGAAGCCCATGTGTCGGTGTCCGCGTAGTAGCGGCGCACACCGCGCCATGTCACACGATCGCCTGATCGGACATCCATCGCCGTCTCGGCGAGACTCGAAGAAACCGACTCCACGAATCGGGCGATCGCCTGTGCGCGTGCGCGTTCAACCGGTTGCGTGTCCCGCAGCAGCCACAGACCAACCGCGCAGAGCACGCTGAGGAGAATCGCAGAAACAATCAATCGACGCACGCGTCTGAATCTGGAACCGCTTCGGGTCATGGTTGAGTTGTTGGGGATTGCGTACGCAATCGTTCAAGGAGCGATTTTTCAGCCTCTGCGTAGCGACCGTAGGCCTGATCCACGACATCCGCGATCTCCCGGATCTCATCGACCGCGCCGGGGGCCGGGTTGGCCGTCGCGTTTAGGACGGCCGCGTCCAGCGCCTCGGACGCAACACGAAGATCCGACACCGCGCGGGCGTACGAACGCGCCGCCTCGTAGATCGGTTCACGCAGCAGGTCCTCTTCGCTGGGCTTCTTGAGCAGACGCCACGGCTGAGAGCGGATCTCCTCCACAAACAGTTTCCCCTGCACGCCGATATCGCTCGCCGAATCCAGTGTCGCCGCGATCTTCGGCTTGTTGCTCAACAGAATCGAGTTCGCGTTATCCGCGATGTCCTTGTACGATCCCAGCGCCACCGAGCCCTTCTCAAGCAGCTGATCCACCTCGTCCATCGTCGTCGTCTTGAAGCGTTCCGTGGTCACATCGACATTCTCAAGAATGCTCGTGACACGCTCCTTGTTCTCTTGCAGCACACCCTTCGCCTCGGTCACGGTGGACTGCACATCATCGAGAACGGGCGAGAACTTCTTGGCCGCATCGTCCGCGCTCGAGAGTATCGAGTCCACACGGGGGGACCAGCCGTCTTCCGCGTTGAATCGTTCCGTGAACTCACGGATATTGGCCAGGGTCGATCGTCCGTCGTCCACGCCCTCGCCAAAATCGGGCTCAAGCTCGAGCACCATGCGTTTCATTGCTTCCGATGTCTCGTTCACATTCGCGGTAATCGCTTTGACTTCGTGGATCGTCTCCTTGATCGCCAGCGCCTCTTCCGTCGAGAACCCGAGCTGACTGAGGATCGACGGCGCGAACCGCCCCCGCAAAGACTCGCCCGGATCCAGCGTGTCATTCGCATCATCCGGGCCACCCTCGTAGGCACCGGCGCCCGGGGACGCGATGTTGATCTTGGAGATCCCCCCGAGAATCGGGAGCGTGAGATCAGCGTAGGCGTCCTCGTACAGCACCAGGTCCGTGCGCAACGCGACGATCACATCATGCGAGCGCACCACCTCCACACCGGTCTGCTCATCGAGCATGACATTCTCACGGATCGAGCGGACCTTGCCCACGCCCAGGCCGCCAAATGTCACATCTGCGCCGGGCTGCAAACCCGCGACCCCCACGCTTGTTGGGAATCGGATGACATACTCTGTGCGCTTGACGAACTTATCCTGCACATCCGAGAGCGTGAACGCGATGAACACCGCGAGCAGGATGCTCAGGATCAGGAATAATCCCGCGACTACATTGTTTCGGCTCACCAGCTGTGTGCTCATCGATCGTCCTCACCCCGGCAACCCCCCGGGCACTTGCCTCGTCTTCGTCATCACCCGCGTGTCGGCTGGACACTGGGTGTCCGGGTCACTCGGTCCATCGTCATCCCGAACAGGTCCTCGCTGTACGACGCCTCGTCGCGCCGGGCCGCCAGCGGGCCGTCCGCGTCTCCACGCAGGAACTGCCGCACCAAGCGTTTGCTCTCATTGAGCCGTTCCGCTTCCGACGCGGGCATGTCCCGGAGATTCTCGAACCAGGAGCGCTCCTCCAGGCAGAGCATGATGCCGCGGTCGAGCATCGCCATCCGATCCGCGATCGTGAACGCGCTGTCCATCTCGTGCGTCACCACGATGCTTGTCACCCCAAGCTGGCGAGTCAGCGCGATGATCAGCTGATCGATCTGCGCACTCGTCACGGGGTCAAGACCCGCGCTGGGCTCGTCATAAAACAGGATCTTCGGATCCAAGGCCAGCGCACGAGCCAGCCCCGCGCGCTTCTTCATCCCGCCGGAGATCTGCGCCGGGTACTTGTGCGCGTCCGCGCGGAGACCCACGAGCTCCAGCTTGATCTTCACCTGAATATCAATAATCTCATCATCCAGATCGGTGTGCTCGCGAAGGGGCAACGCCACATTCTCGCCGATTGTCATGGAGTTGAACAGCGCGCCGGATTGGAAGAGGATCCCAAACTTCTTGCGGACCTCGTTGAGCCCCTCCTCTTCCAGCTCACAGATGTTCTGCCCGAAAAGCTCAACGCTGCCCTCATCGGCGGTATGTGTCCCGATCATGGTCCGAAGCATCGTGGATTTGCCCGATCCCGAGCCGCCCATGATCACCATGGTCTCGCCCGGGTACACATCCAGATTCACACCGGTCAGAACGGTCTGGTCCCCGAATCGTTTGACGACATTACGCAGACGCACGATCGGCTCGGTTCCCGAACGATCCGGTGGCGCACTGTCTCTCACTGATTCAACCATGGGTTCGACACGATCCCGTTGGGCGAGCGCCACCCATCGACGCGCACAAACGCCGGAGCAGATCCCGCGATATCACGGCCCCTCTTCGGGGTTTTCCATGACCTCTTCTTCGGCATTTTCCCCCTCCGGCGTTGCCGAATCCGCGTCAGAATCCGGATCAGAGCCGGGGTTCGCTACAGAGTTTGCGCCAGGCGGGACCATGTATTCTGTCCCATCGGGGCCAACGAGGATCAGCTGCTCGGGCAGAGGCATCCCGTTTGAACCCACCGGGCCCTGACCGCTTGGGTCCATCACATAGATCACCAGCACCCAACCCGTGTCGAACTGAGCCGGCATCGGCACAAATCCCTGACGATTCTGGTAGGGCTGGATCAACGGACCAACCGCCATATACCCGTTCACAAGCTCACCGAACCCGTCGGGCATGCTGACATACTGCCCGAGGTCGGTCGTGTACGCCGCGGCAAAGGAGATGAACTCATCGTCGCTCGTCTGATCACCCGGGGTCGCGAAATTCTTCCGAGCCGCCTCGAAATCACCGTTCTGCACATCTGTCAGGATCGCCTCGGTCGTTGCACCGAACTGAGTGATCGCGACTTTCATCATCCCGCCGAGGCCGAAGAAGATCCCGATCCACAGCGCGATGGTGAGCAACCCCACAACCAGACCACCGATGGCAAGCCCCATCCCGCCAACGCGTCCCTTGCTGCGCGAGATGCCAAACATCGCGAGGACGGCCATGGGGATGCCGAGGATCGATGTGACACCGCCACAACACCCAATCACACCGAACACAAGGCTCAGAATGGCCAGAATGCTGGTCCGCTCGGGCTCCTGGTACAACTGAACATCGGGGTTTCCATATGTGCTGGGTTGTTCGCTCATGCGCCCAGCGTAGCGGTTTTTTGGGTTGTAAACCACTGTACCCGCACGAATCACGAAAAAATCATCCGGGCATCGCGCGCGAAAGTTGCGCCACTACGCGTTCGACAACCTCGATCGCGTGATCAATCTCCGCTTTTCCCGTATCCCGGCTCAGGCTGAAACGGATCGATCCGTATGCGATCCGCTCGGGCACACCCATCGCCAGAAGCACCGGCGAGGGCTCCAGCGAGCCCGATGCGCACGCGGCCCCAGCGCTCACAAAGACGCCACGCTCGCTCAATGCGAGCAACAACGCCTCCGATGACAATCCCGGGAAACCGATGTTCGTCGCGCTCCAGATCCGATGATCACGATCCCCATTGACCTGTGCCCCCTCGCAACGCTCAATGATCCCCGTTTCGAGCCGATCGCGCAGCGCCGACATCCGCTCTCGCCCCGAGGCGTCGCTGAGCCATTCCTGCGCGGCTTCGGCCGCGCTCCCCATACCCACGATTGCGGGCAACGCGTGCGTCCCCCCGCGTCGCCCCAGCTCCTGCGAGCCGGGCATCGTCGGCAACAGACGAACTCCCCGCCGCACATAGAGCGCCCCCGCTCCCTTGGGGCCGTGGAACTTGTGGGCGCTGCAGTTCAGCAGATCGACCTTCAAACTGTCTTCACCCGACAGATCCGTGGGCATCTTCCCCACCCACTGGGTCGCGTCCGTATGAAACACCACCCCGCGCGACCGGCACAACTCACCGATCGCATGCACCGGCTGGATCACGCCCGTTTCATTGTTCACCCATTGCACACTCACGATCGCAACACGATCCCCGTGCTCCTCGAGCAGCTCGCCGATCGCGTTCACAGACACCCGCCCGCCGGGCTCGACCGGGATCATCTCCACCCGCGCCCGCCCGAGATCGGACAACTGCTTGCACAGGTTCCGCACGGCGCTGTGCTCGAGCTCATTGGTGATGATGATGTTCTTCTCGGGGTCCACTCGTGC
>Ga0070727_10003169_pt1 | contig 15209 bp, 14 predicted proteins | sample tdAd472_FD_66722 | JGI IMG/M metagenome (GOLD analysis project Ga0070727, IMG submission 66722) | Marine sediment microbial communities from the Atlantic coast under amendment with organic carbon and nitrate - tdAd47.2 | ecosystem: Environmental > Aquatic > Marine > Coastal > Sediment | place...
CTGTTCGAGGGAGCGGAACTGTCGGGGGTGATTGATCTTTACGCCGCCTGTAATGACAGCCTGCTTTACGATCTGGCGATATGCGTTAATGACTGGTGTATTGACTCGGCCGGGGCCATCGATCTGGAGCGTGGTCGAGCACTGGTCGGTGCTTATCATCAAAGACGCCCCATATCCGTCGCCGAACGCGATGCCTGGCCAATGATGCTCCGCCGCGCAGCCCTGCGATTCTGGCTGTCGCGGCTGAGGGACAAGTTTTTCCCCCGACCGGGCCACCTAACCCGCGTTCTCGACCCGGATCATTTTTTAACCATTTTGCAGCGGCGTATGGATCATCCGGAAACCCTCGCTGGACTGGATTGTCAGGCCGTTGCCTGATGGGGGTCGAATGTTTTATCAGTGCGAAGTCTTGCTGAAATGAGTCGTCTTGCTGCCGGCCTGGAGGCGTTTAATCGTTGGGTTGGTCGCGTGGTGAGCTGGCTAACCCTGGCGATGGTACTGACTACTTTTGTGGTCGTTCTGCTGCGTTACGGGTTTGATCTGGGTTGGATCTGGTTGCAGGAGTCGGTCACCGTGATGCACGCTCTGGTGTTTATGCTGGGCGCTGCCTACACCCTTGCCGATGATGAGCACGTCCGTGTCGATATTCTCTACAATCGTTTTGGGCCCCGCAGTCGGGCTCTGGTTAACTGTCTGGGGGTGGTGTTCCTGCTGGTGCCATTTTGTCTGCTCATTCTAATTACCGGCTGGGATTACGTGGTCAGCGCCTGGGCAGTCCGCGAAGGCTCCCCCCAGGCCGGCGGGCTGCCGGGGGTCTATCTGCTTAAAAGCATTATTCTGTTAATGCCCGTGTTGCTGCTGTTGCAGGGAGTGTCGATTTTTCTCCAGCAGTTACCCCTGCTAATGAATCGCGACTAGGCCGATGGAACAGACGATGAGTCTGGCGATGTTCGCCACCGTTTGCCTGGTATTACTCGCCGGGTATCCGGTAGCTTTTTCGTTGGCCGGAACCGCGTTAGGGTTTGCGCTGCTTGGCGGTGCCACCGGCATGTTTGATCTGGTGTTTTTGCAGGCATTACCCAACCGTCTCTATGCCACCATGACCAATGAAACCCTGATCGCGGTGCCGCTATTTATATTCATGGGCGTGCTCATGGAGCGGTCGCGGATTGCAGAGAGCCTGCTCGATAGTATGGCCATGTTGTTTGGCCGATTACGTGGCGGTCTGGCGATATCAGTCACCCTGGTCGGCATGCTCATGGCAGCCAGTACCGGCATTGTTGGTGCGACCGTGGTAACCATGGGGCTGCTGTCGCTGCCTACGCTATTAAAGAGGGGTTATTCACCCTCGCTGTCGGCCGGAACTATTTGCGCGGCGGGCACTCTGGGGCAAATTATTCCGCCCTCAATTATTCTGGTATTGCTCGGTGATGTGATTTCAACGGCTTACCAGCAGGCGCAGCTGGAAATGGGGAATTATGCCCCCCAGTCGGTGTCCGTGGGTGACCTGTTTCTGGGTGCGCTGATCCCCGGTTTGATGCTGGTGTTGCTGTACATTATTTATCTGCTCGGCATCGCCTGGTTAAAACCCGCCTCATCACCGGCGATGCCCCCGGATGAGCTGCCGTCAGCGGGTAATCTGCTCTGGCAGGTAATTGCGGCCATGTTGCCGCCGCTGCTGCTTATCGTCATGGTATTGGGGTCGATCATTGCCGGTGCCGCCACGCCCACCGAGGCGGCCTCGGTCGGCGCTCTGGGCGCACTGCTGCTGGCCGGTTTGAAACGTGAATTAAAACTGCCAATGCTCAGGGAAGTGATGCGCAGCACCACCCGTATTAGCAGCATGGTGTTTTTAATCCTGATCGCCGCGTCGGTCTTTTCGTTGGTGTTTCGGGGTTACGGCGGCGACGACGTGGTTCGCGACTGGCTCACCGGGCTACCCGGTGGTGTGGTTGGGGCCATGATGGCAGTGATGCTGGTGATGTTTCTGCTAGGGTTTGTGCTTGATTTTATCGAGATCACCTTCGTCGTCGTGCCCATCGTTGGGCCTCTGCTGTTAGGCATGGGACTGGACCCCATCTGGTTGGGGGTGATGATTGCGCTCAATCTGCAGACCTCTTTTCTTACCCCACCGTTTGGGTTCGCACTCTTTTATCTGCGCGGCGTGGCGCCGCCCAGCGTTTCGACCCGAGATATCTATCGCGGGGTTATTCCCTATATCGTTATTCAGATTATTGCCCTGGGGTTGATCGCGCTTTTCCCCGCGCTGGTTACCTGGCTTCCGGGACTGGTTTTTAATTGATCGAGCCGTCGGCGGCCTGGCGTCGTCGAGCTGACTGAAGTTTTGACAACTTAACGAGGCCCGCGGCCGATGAAGTTAATCGAAGTAATTGCCAACGTTGGTCACAAAGATACGTTGGCGGCCATCGCTGAGGAGGTGAGAACGGGGGAGTTGCTGGCGCTGCCGACTAGTGACCCTAAGACCTGTCTGATGCGGTTTTTCGTGGCCGATGATCAGGTCCAGCAGACCCTGGACAAGCTTCAAACCTTGTTGGGAATTCAGACCGCCGCGTCAATTGCCGTTTATTCGCCCGAAACGGTGCTACCTAAAGCGGATATTGCTGAGCGACAACTGGAGGACCGGGCAACGGTTACCCGTGAGTCGCTCTACGACGGGATCGAGAAGAGTGCTCAGCTGGACCAGAATTTTGTGTTACTGGTCATCCTTTCGACCGTGGTCGCCACTATTGGACTGCTCGAAGACAACGTGGCAGTGGTCATTGGGGCAATGGTCATTGCGCCGCTGCTGGGGCCAAATCTGGCGCTGGCCCTGGGCAGTGTGCTCGGCGACCTTCAGCTAATGCGCAAGGCTCTGCGAGTAAACAGTGTGGGTATCACCCTGACCATGGTGATTACCGTGGTCATCGGGTATTTGTGGCCGATGGCGGTGGTGAGTGACGAAGTAGCAGCGCGCACCATCGTCTCCATGGATAGTGTTGTGCTGGCGCTTGCCTCTGGTGCGGCGGCGGCCCTTTCCCTGACGACCGGGCTATCGGCCATTCTGGTTGGGGTGATGGTGGCCGTGGCCCTGTTGCCCCCGGCCGCTGCAGCCGGTTTGCTGTTGGGTAATGGTAATTATCATCTGGCTGCGGGAGCGGCGCTGCTGCTGGTCATCAATGTGACCTGCGTCAATCTGGCAACCTGCGTGGTGTTTTTGAGTAAACGAATCGGCCCGCGTACCTGGCAGGAGAAAACGCGAGCCCGTCGGGCAACCGGGGTGCTGGTGTTCATGGGAGTGGTGGCCGTGGGGATGTTGATCCTGGCGGTTGTTCTGTATGAGCAGCTGGTGGCACCCGTCTTCTAAAGTGTTTGATGACAACCATGGAGAAAGGCAAGCAGGTTTGCCGGTCAATGTGGGGCGGCAGGGAACAGCACATTATGATCGGTTAGAACGGTGATCGGTCTTAACATCAGGTCACAAGAATCGCAGATGAAAAGTCCGATGCCCGAAAATCACACCGAGTTAGAACAGCTAGTCGAACCGAGCCTGACGCCGCCAGGTTCGGTTGAGGTCCCCCTCGCCTATAGCCGCCCATTATCGACCGCTGCGGCCCTGATGTTGATGGTAGGGCTGGTGGTGCTATGGGGCGGTAACTGGCCGGCAATGAAGACCGGTTTACAACACATTCCACCGATGACCTTTGCGTCGGCGCGCATGATTAGCGCCATGCTGACCATGGCCGTTCTGGCGATCGCTCTGGGTCAGATGCGGTTGCCTGCACGGCGTGACTGGGGGTTTCTGGCCAGCGCAGGGGTATTACAGATGGGTGTGTATATCGCGCTGCTCACCTACGGCATGCAATACGTGCCGGCCGGACGTTCATCGATTCTTGCCTACACCATGTCACTCTGGGTGGTGCCGGGGGCGGTGCTTTTCCTCGGCGAGCGGCTTACCGGCTGGAACGGCGGCGGGTTTTTACTCAGTTTGCTGGGGGTGCTGGTGCTCTTCAATCCGGTCACTTTCGACTGGACCGATCAGCTGGCAATACTGGGCAGTGGACTGATCTTGCTAGGCGCGGGGATCAGCAGCGGAGTAATGCTGCAGATTCGTGGGCGACGCTGGAGTGCTTCGCCGCTGGCATTAGCTCCCTGGCAATTTTTGTCGGCGAGTATGGTGCTGGTGCCGCTGACGCTGATTATGGAACCCAATCCGCAAATTAGCTGGAATGGTGAGTTACTGCTGTCAATTTTCTATTCCGGTCCATTGGCTACCGCGCTTGGGCTCTGGCTGTTTGTGGAGATTACCCGGGCGTTACCGGCGATTACCTCGTCATTGGGTTTGCTGGCCGTACCGGTTGTGGGTGTGCTGTTATCGGCCTGGACCCTGGGCGAGCAAATCACCGGTACCAATGTACTGGGCCTGCTTCTGATTGTTGGCGGGGTCGGCTTTGTTGCCGTGGGTGGTCTACGTGGACGCGGTTAAGCGTTTTTGGTGATGAACTGGTGGGTGGTTAAACAGGACACCCCAATGTTGGCCATGTCGAGAATGTTTGCCGCTGCAACGTCGGCGGTTTGTGCGGAAGTCGCGTCCGTCACTAGCATGACCTGGTAGTCCAGACTGACGGCATCGAGTACCGTCGCGCGGATGCAGTTGGGATATTGGGTGCCGCATACCACCAGCTGAGTGACCGATAACCGGCGCAGCATCATATCCAGTTCGGTCTGCATAAAAGCGCTGAACCGAGGTTTTACCAGTCGGTATTCGTTGGCGATGGGCTGCAACGGTTCAACGATTTCGCAGCCAGCAGTTCCGGGGATGACGAATTTTTTATCCCTGGCAAAAAGCTCTTTTCGGAAGTCATCAACATCACTACCGTCCGCGCGGTATTCTCGTACGACGTGAAACACCGGGCCCTGGTGCTGCCGAAAGTGGGATAAAAGCTGGCTGATCAGGGGCACGGTGGCGGCTGCGCCGGCCACGCAGACGGGTCCGTTTGGCAGAACAAAATCGTTTTGCATGTCAATGATGATTAATGCGCTGCTAGTATTGTGGGTCATTGGTAACTCCATGAGTGTGGAAGCTGAGTTTAGCGCCCCGTTATTTGCAGACTAAGGAATTAACCATGGACAGCCAAAAAAAACGTCGATAAGCTGAGGAAATATGGGTGCTAACGGTGTTGGTGGCCATTGCTAATGGGCTGATGGGAGGAGGCTATGAACGCACCTAATCCAGGTAACTGGGCAAAAAAATATCCCGATTTAGGTACGGGTCCGGTGCCAGTAGCACCCTATCTTTCTCCAGAGTATTTTGAACTGGAAAGAGAGAAAGTTTTCAAAAAATGCTGGCTTAAGGTGGCGCGGGTAGAAGAGATCGCTGAATCCCGGGACTACAAGGTGCTGCCGTTCAAGTTTGCGGATGCCGAAGTGATCATCATTCGCGGCGAAGATGGCGAAGTACGCAGTTTTTATAACACCTGCTCCCATCGCGGTAACAAGGTCGTGTGGCAGAACGGCCCTGGTCATGCCAAAGGCGGCGGTCTCCAGTGCCGTTTTCATGGCTGGGTGTACGGCACCAGGGGCGAGGTGCTATCCGTACCGGAAGAGGGCGCTTTTTTTGACCTTGATAAGGAAAGCTGTGCCCTGACACCCATTGCCACGGATGTTTGGGAGGGTTTTGTCTTTATTAATTTTGACCCACAGCCCAAACAGAACCTGAAAGAGTACCTCGGGGCCATGGGGGAGCGGCTGGCCGGCTTTCCCTACGGGCAATTTAGCGAGGCCCACACCTATCAAACCGTATTGAATTGCAACTGGAAAGTGGCACAGGACGCATTTTCCGAGGCTTACCATGTCAATACGATTCACGCGGGGACTTTTCCAGACGGGTTTAGTACCGAACTGCTCGATGTGCAGTTGCTAGGCCTGCACCACTCCTGTGGGGTCTGTAATATCGAAGGCGGCACCCCGCCGCCAGTGGCGGCCCTGTCGCACCAGTTTTCAACGGCCTCGATTGCCAAAAAGCAGGATGACGACAAACGCATGTTGCCGCCCCTGGTGGGCAACGATCCGCGCCATGCCTTTGAACTGGCGGTGATCTTTCCCAACTATCTGGTTCATATTCTGGAGGGTATGTATTTCACCCATCAGTTCACGCCGATTGACGTTGATCACACACTCTGGGAAGGCGTGCAGTACTTCGCGCCACCGCAAAATGCCGGCGAGCGCTTTAGCCATGAATATGGCCAGGTGCTGCAGCGTAATGCCTGGCTGGAAGATACTGCCACGATGGAAGATACCCACGAGGCGCTTAAATCAGGTGCCAAGCAAGAGCTTCATTTGCAGGATGGTGAAATTCTGATCCGCCACCTGTTGCAGGCAGTGGACGACATCATCAATGCCTGAACCGATTACTTGAGTATCGGAAGTATCGGAAGTATCGGAAGTATCGGAAGTTTTAAGGGGGCCCACGAATATGACCAAGAACGTAGATTACTATGCGGCGTTACTCGAACCCTGGTTTGAGCGTTGGAATTTGATGACCCAGAGTGAGCGCGAAATTCAGCGTCGCCAGAGTAATGCGCACCAGATGCAGGGCTTTTACGACGCTATGCTGCCGCAGATGGAGGGCCTGATTGAGGTGCTCAATGAGTACCCACTCAATGACATGCCTGAGCAGGCCCGTAGCCTGATGAATTTGACGCTGTCATTGGCAGAGATTGCCCCCCATGTGGAATTTTATGAGGGGGCTGCCGGGGTGCCATTTGCATTTGAAGAAGAAAGGTTCATTGCCGAACGCGCTGACAGCACTCAACTCTAATTACGGTCCGGGGAGTGGCGGTGGCAACTCTTGAGCAGAAGGTCCAGCGACTGCTGGATATAGAAGAAGTCAAAAACATGATCGCCACCTATGCCAGGGGGGCAGATCGCAACAATGACCCAGAAATTATGGGTCCCCTGTTTAGCCCCGATGCGGTTTGGGAGTGCGAAGGGTTTGGTCGCCATGAGGGTCGCGCGGAGATCGCTCGCGCGTTGGGCGAGACCGGCCAAAATGACATCACCTGGACTCTGCACTATATGATCTCGCCCACCGTGCAGATCAATGATGATGCTACCACTGGCACCGCCCACTATTACCTGTGGGAGCTGGCCAATATGCGCGGCGAGAGTGGGAATATCGAAGCCTGCTGGGCTGGCGGTACTTACGACGTTGAGCTGATCAAACTTGAAGAGCGCTGGTATTTTCACCATATGCGGTTGAATCTGAAATTGGTCACGCCTTACGAAAAGGGCTGGAAAGACGGGCCGATTCAGAGTTTCTAAAACCGAGCTGGTTTTTTTAGAGTGATTTAAAACGGGGAGTTAAGGGTGAGTGAAATAAAGTTTGGTATTTATTGTGAAATGCAGACGGCTCCGGATAAAAACCACGCTGAACTTACCTGGGAAGTTTTCCGGCTTATCGAGCAGGCCGACCAGCTGGGCTATGACGTTTATGCGGTGATCGAACACCATGCCTTCCAGACTTTTGGCATCTCAGCTAATCCTTTAGCCATGTTCAGCGCCGCCGCTCAGCGCACCAAAAACATCCGTTTTCGCACCATGTGCAACACCTTGCCGCTACACAACCCGGTGGTGCTGGCGGGGGAGATAGCCGAGGCGGATATTCTTACCGGTGGCAGACTTGATGTTGGCGTCGGCAGGGGTCACGCCTGGCTCTATCCTAAACTCGGTATTCCCATGGCTGAGAGCGGCGGTCGCTTCCGTGATGGTCTGGAGGTGCTGCCCAGGGCATGGACCGAAGAGAGCTTCTCTTTTGATGGTGAGTTCTATCACTTAAAAGATGTATCGGTGGCCCCAAAGCCTCTACAGCAGCCCCATCCACCGATTTTCATGACCGGTACCAGTGGTCAGGGCTTTAAGGATGCGGCGAGAAAAGGCTGGAATATCTGCTGCGGCGGTCCCGCTCCTTTGGAGGTATTTCTCGAGAGTATCGGTATTTACCGCGAGGCCTGCAAAGAGCACAACACTCAACCCTACCTGACCTACGTGCGCGCAGTGTTTTTGGCTGATGACGAAGCCACCGCCCACAAAGAGGCGAAAGAGGCGATTCTCAATTTTTACGATTTCAACGTCCGACCCCATGACTCATTGCAGAACAACGATGGCCTGGCGCAGCAAATGATCGATGCCGGGTATGGTTTTTACGCTAGCGATATGCTCCAGCAGATGAAGCAGTTCTCGTATGACGATCTGATTGATCAGGACATGGTCTACGTGGGAACACCGGCCCAGGTCACCCGCAAGCTGCAAGACCTTTACAGCCAGATCGAGTTTGATGAGTTCGACATTGTCAGCCACTACGGCGATATCGATATGCACAAGGCCTACCGCAATCAGGAAATGTTCGCCAAGCAGGTGATGCCTGCCTTTCGTTGATGGCTCGGTTACCCTGATCTACGTGAATGACCTGTCACCTGAATAGCGAGCACCAAGCTGAATATCGATGACCTAACCCTGGCGCAGTTGGTGGCCGCGCTGGCTAGTGGCGAACTCACTGCTGTGCAGGCCACCGAACATTACCTGTCGCGCATTGAGCAGATCGACCGCAATGGCTCAGTGCTGAATGCGGTGCGCGAGATTAACCCCGCTGCAATGCAGATCGCACAGGACAAGGACGCTCTCTTTCTGGCCGGGGATAAAATAGGTTCACTTCACGGTGTACCGATACTGTTAAAGGACAACATGGCCGTCGCTGGCGGCATGGCCACCAGTGGCGGTGCGCTGGCGCTGGCTGATCTGCGACCAGATATCGACTCGGCAGTGGCTCAACGCCTTAAATCTGCCGGCGCCATTATTCTCGGTAAAGCCAACCTCACCGAATTTGCTGATTATCTGGGCGCAGAAATGCCGTCCGAATTCAGTTCTGCCGGTGGTGTGGTTAAACACCCCTATGGCGGACGCTATGATCGCGGTGGCGGCTCCAGTATTGGCCCGGCCTGCGCGGTAGCGGCTGGCCTGTGTGTCGCCGCGGTGGGTAGCGAAACCCAAAATTCCCTGCAAACGCCTGCCGGGAATAGTGGCATTGTGGCCATTAAACCCACTGTCGGCCTGGTTAGTCGCGCCGGTATTTTGCCGTTGGCCATGAGTCAGGATACTGCCGGGCCAATGGCGCGCACGGTAGCGGATGCGGCGGCATTGCTCGGTCCCCTGGCCGGGGTTGATCCCGCGGATAGTCTGACCCTGACCGGTGCCGCTTATGCGCATGGCGACTACTGCCAGTTTCTGGATGACAATGCCCTGGCCGGGGCCCGTATTGGTGTCCCCCGGAAGCACTATTTCGGGCGGGTGGGGCATGAGCAGGTTGAGGCCGTGGTCGAGCAGGCCATCGAACAGATGCGTGCCGCTGGGGCTGAGATTATTGATCCTGCTGACATTCCCAGCGGGGATGAGTTAGCTGAAGTTCGTTCCACGGTTTTCCCCACCGAATTTAAAGCCGGCCTTAACCATTTTCTTGCCGTCTATGGTCAGTCATCAGCCGTTTCCAGTCTGGCCGAAATAATTGCGTTTAACGAATCTCATCCCGACCAGTGCCTGCAGTACGGTCAGGGTTTAGCAGTCAACGCTCAGGCCAGCGGTGGCTTAAATAGTGCCGCTTATCAAACGGACCGGTTGCGGGACATTACTTTGAGCCGAACCTCCGGTATCGATGCGGTGATGGAGCAGCACCAACTCGATGCGTTGATTACTCCGGCCGGGGCAGCGGCAAAACTCACCGGCAAGGCCGGTTATCCAGTCGTAACTGTCCCAGGTGGGTTTACCGACGTGGACCAGCCAGTGGGGGTTAGTTTTATTGGCGCTGCCTGGCAGGAACCCCGATTAATTGGCCTGGCTCATGCGTTTGAACAGACTGGTAGTTATTTTCGCGAACCGGATTTTGGTTAGTTATTTATTAGCGGTCATTAACTAAATCCAGGACGCACTTCGCTAGCAAATCGCTCCTGAGTGCGCTGCGCCAGATTTGTGTCGAGCCCGCCAAAGGCGCTGATGATGCAGAATTCGTTAAAGCCTGCCTCCGCATGGAAGTCGGTTAGCTGCCGGGCGACGGACTCTGCAGTGCCGACAAAGGCGAGGCCAGCATCAATAATGTCGTCGGCCGACATTTTGCCCAGTTCAAGCAGGGCTGGCGTGGTGTAGAACTGGTATCCGCCTTCGATTAATGCCTGCCTGGTGGAGTCATCCTGCAGGGTGGCCATGGCTTCGTCGGCGAGGCCAAAAAAGCGCTTAACCGCGTCCGCTGCTTCGCGCCGGGCCGTGTCCATGTCGTCGGCGATATAGACCACCCGGGAGTAGCCGAAGTCGGGTTCCTGGCCGTGTTGTTTGCAGGCAGCCAGATAGAGGTCGCGGCCGGGTAGGAATGCTTCAAACGGGGCAATGCCACCAAGAAAAATGCCCCAGCCGTTTTCGCCTGCGATGCCAAAAGTGCTGCCCCCGGTGCCAGTCATGAAGACTTTAGGATGGGGTTTCTGCATCGGTTTGGGCACCACACTCACGTCTTTGACCGAGTAAAACTCGCCCTCGTAAGAAAAACTTTCTTCGGTCCAGGCCTTGATCAGAATCTCCATCGACTCTTTGTAGCGACCGGGGCTTTCGCGGTGGGGAATGCTGGCCGGTTTATAGAGCCAGCCATGACCGCGGCCGATTCCACACTCAATGCGACCATTGGTGAGGATGTCTGCGGCGGCAATTTCGCCGGCCAGGATCATCGGGTTGTGCAGCGGCAGCGTGTGGCAGACGGTTCGAAACCGAATGTCTTTGGTGCGTTGTGCAGCGGCGCTAAACAGTGCCAGTGGGTTGGCGGAAATGCTGAAGTTCTCAAAGAAATGGTGTTCGATGAGACAGTAATAGTCGTAGCCTAGCTGGTCGGCGTGCTCAATCAGCGCCATCACGTCCCAGGTGGTCTGATAGTTGTCAGCCCCGGGAATGTTCTGCAGATCGCAGTAAACCCCAAACCTTAGCGGTGTAGCCATGTGCTCTCCTCCGTTAATGCGCTGGCACCCTCTCCCGTTGCCAGTGTTGCTCCTGGATGTTTATTGGGTATCGCGATGAAGCGAACACCTGGTGGCCTAATCCCTGAGCGACAGAGATCATTTTTACCCGCTATCGAGGTCGGTGGCTACAGGAGTATCAATGGAGTGTTTTCAGGTAGCTATCCGCTCCTGACCCGTCGGTATTCAGAAAGTCTCAGCATCGCGGCTAAAGCCGCTCCTACAAGGTCAAAACGATTTGCTTGCAACAAGATCGACCGGGCAGCAGAAGGGAGAGGGGCATTTGGCCATTCGGTCGATTCTAAACTCCATGTGATTCCTGGCCCTGACTGTTCACGATTCTGGTTGATAAATCGGCGACGTGCTCCTTGGGATAACGGACAACGTCATCGGGTTTAGCTCGCATGTTGGATCGACCATTCCGCCTGCGGGCAGTGGGAAGCACCGTTTTGGTGATACAGCGTTCATACGAACGGTGCTGAGAAATCGTAGGAGCGGCTTTAGCCGCGACCGCATAGCTAATCGCAAGCTCGGTATCGCGGCTAAAGCCGCTCCTACAAGGTCAAAGCGGTTTATTTGTAACAGGGTCGACCAGTCCGCTATGTGCCAGGCCGTCAGTGGGAAGTACCGTTTTGGTGATACAGGGTTCAGATGATCGGCGGTGTTAAGTCGTAGGAGCGGCTTCAGCCGCGACCGCATAGGTAATCGCAAGCTCGGTATCGCGGCTAAAGCCGCCCCTACCAGGTCAAAACGATTTGCTTGTAACAGGGTCGACCGGACAGCTAACGGGAGAGGGGGCGTTTGGCCGCCCGGCCGATTTTTAACTCGATGTCAGTTCCTGGGGCCGGTTATCAACGGCGTAGTGTTAGAGAACTCGACAGTAAAGATCAGTCGGCAGGGTGAGCACTACTGCAATGTCAGGTGTGCCTGGCGCGGGTTCGACTGCGCCCGTGATTCGGGATTTCTGGACCATTCACTGGAGAGTCGTCGCGCGGTGTTGATCAACGCATCGGCGTTGCGGGTGTTGGGGTGTTCCTGCAGCATGGCCAGGTGGTGAATGACGGCCTGGCGAATGTTGGGACAGGGATTGGCGGTGTAGCGAGTCATCAGGTAAAGCAGGGAACTAATGAGTAGTTCAAGCGGTTGCGTATCTGCAGAGGTGGCGGGTTTCATAGCAGCTCCAGGTTGGGGTTGAGTGATGCTGTTTAATAAATCTAAATGAGAACGATTCGCAACAATATCTATTCAAGCCGAATGGAAGTCAAGCAGTTTGTTAAAAAGAGGACACCGAACTGCAATGGGGTTAAACAGCTTTCTGCGCGCTGACAGCACCGTTCGATAGCAGGACCGGGGAAGGAGTAGGGTTTAGGCTTGCTTCATGCATGGAAGGCATCGGTTAGGACGAGCACTGACCAACGATTAACAGAACTCTAGCCGGTTACCTCTGAGAGTGGAGTGACCGGAGTTGTTGAAGCAGTTATTTCCTTACTCCTGCTGGTGGGTGCGCGCAGCGTTATTTTTTATATGCGCTGATTGTGATTAAGCTGCTTTGGCCGGAGTGTCCGGTTGGCAGAGCGCGCTGGGGAACTCAAGGGTTCTTAGTCCACGAACGTAGGGTGTAGCGGTGGGTAATTCCAGGGTGCAGTAATTGCTGGCCCTGAGGAGTCCGCCGGTAAAGTACTCCCGAGGAGCTTCATCACGTAGGTAGCTGTCGATCCTCTGCCGGTCTGGCTGGAGTAGTGCTACGCCCAGGTAAGCCTGGAATTGACGCTGCTGAGCGCTGAGTACCTGTCGTTGTAATCCAAATCGGCAGAGTCGAGATAGATCTTTGCGTATGATCTGTTTGTAAAACAGGTAGTTTTGCAGAAACGGCACCTTGATGGCCCATTTGAACAGGGACGAACCCCGGGATAAAAAAGGCAGGCTGGGTGGGTCCACCGTTTGGCAAGCGGTAACCGCCGCTGGATAATCGAGTTTTAACGCTGATTGAATGGCCTGATAGGCCTGATAGTGGCGGTTAACAATCAGTTTGAGGCCGGTGGTTACATCGGTGGCGCTTGAGTGGCATTTTTCTGCAGTGGCAGGGGTGTTGCTCAGTTTTGGTTGAATGCAGAGCGCATAATCAATTGGCAAAAACTCAGTTTTGATCATGCCAGCAAGGTCAAAATTAGCAGCGGTCAGGTCCGCGAGTACCGTATTTATTTGGTCCTGATACTGGACCGCCGCCGATAAGTTGTTTGCCGCGATAACGACAAGCTGGTCAAGGCTCAGTTTGTACCGAATAAGATCGATGGCGCCTTTAGTCAGGTCCACGGGATGACCAAGCGCGAGCCGCAGATGTTTAAGGTTGCTAATGAGTTCAGCTAATGTCTGGTGTGGGTCGGTGGCGGCACCCAGCGCCAGGTTAGCAAGATATAACTTATGAGTTTTGAGCACCAGCACATAATCAGCCGGTACTCGAAAATCCGCACCGTACTGGTTGATTTGAGCTAGCCGCCGGTAGCGATCAAGCAGAATGGAATTGGTGGTCACCACCGAGGTCAGTTGTGCCGCCGTATAACAGTCGGTTGTCTCGCTAGTATCAATATCAGAACCCGAGGGTGGCGCGTTAATGGAGTCCAATGAGCGCAACCAGCAGCTCAGGCGGTTGATATCAACGTCGAGCGTTATCTGCTTCCCCCCAAGGACGTTGCGGATCCGTGTGACATCAAAACTATTCAAAACCTCGCGAGCAATTTCTGGGTGTGCAGGGAGTAGGTACTCGACTGACTTTACCTTAGCGAGCGCGCTGCCGTAGGTTTGAAAATCGTCGAGGGTTGCCGGTGCTGGTAAACCGATGAGTGCTAGATGACCATTGTCGTGATCGGGTACAGATGGCGGCTCGGTTAGCAGTAGCTCAACGGCAGCCGGGTTTAACGGAGGATACAGCGTATAGGCAACCCAGAGCCCCAACGCCAGGATGGTCAGGCTAGCGAGTAGGGTTTTTTTACTGATGGGCATAAGGTCTCGCGCGGTGCGATACCTTCCGGTCCAGATTGACCCCCTGGCGGCGGAGGCTAGGCAGCATGGGATAAATCTTCTCGTCGGTAAGCCTCACGCAGAAGGTCTGCCGCCATCCACTGGTCGATATCGACATCGTTTTGCAGATACCCATGGCCGCAGAGGAAATCAATCTGTACGCGTAGCCGTTGCAGAGTGTTGTCGCTCAGGCTCGGCCAGACGGTGGTGTGAAACTCACCCCGGTAGCTGTTGTAAATGTCCTCAACTTCCACACCAATCTCCCCGGCCCAGATGCGCGCGGTCTCCGCCTGGTGGTTAGAACCGTAATGGGCGCCACGAATTAGTACCTGCAAATAACGAATCACCAGCTCCGGGTCTTCGTCGACCACATTGCGGCTCACCGTAATGATGCGTGGGTTGCCATTGATGATGTGGTCCGGGTTTTTTGCATCCAGCAGGTCATAGATTACCCGCAGCTGGTCACCGTATAGCCGCATCAGCCTTGCCGGTTGCACGTTCTTGGTGAAAATGACATCGACGTCACCGTCCATCAGCGCCTGCAGTTCGTGGTCGAACATGGTGGCTTCAAACTGTTTACCGTCTTTCTTCTTGTCGCGGCCGGCATCCGGATTTGCAGCGTCCTTAAAATCGTTATCAATAATGGTGTCGACGAAATTGACCCTGTCGGGTGCCATGTCGTGTTCGGCCAGCGCGCAGAGAAAACCGCGTTCGGTGTTCGCGCGCATAAAATCGGTGAGCAGCCTGGGGTGTAGCGGCAGGGAGCAGCGTTTACCCGTCAGGTCACTGAAATGATGGATATCCGAATCGGCCCTCACCAGAAACGCCAGTGAATCGCGTACAAAAGTGAGCCCGAGCAGTGCCGTATCGGCCCCTCGACTGCGCGCCCAGATGGGTGGAATCGCGCCGCCTTCGCGTACCGAGTTATCCAGGTGATGATCGAAATGGGACTTGAGCATTTTTTCCCGGCCCAGTTCCTTGATGTTACGGAACTGGTTCGGGCCGTCGCCAAACTCTTTTTCGAACTGGCCGGTTTCCAGAGCAATACCGGTGGCCGTGGCTACCGGGCAGCGGGTGTAATAAATAGTGCGTTCCATCGTCCCCTCCCTTAAAACTATCGCGTTGCTTTCTGGGTGCAGCAACCAAGGA
>Ga0070727_10003172_pt1 | contig 15196 bp, 9 predicted proteins | sample tdAd472_FD_66722 | JGI IMG/M metagenome (GOLD analysis project Ga0070727, IMG submission 66722) | Marine sediment microbial communities from the Atlantic coast under amendment with organic carbon and nitrate - tdAd47.2 | ecosystem: Environmental > Aquatic > Marine > Coastal > Sediment | place...
GGCCGGAGATCTTCATCGATCGACAGCCAGCGCGTCGGATGAATATTGACCACATTGTCCTCAAATCCCTGAATCTGAGAGCCCACCAAATTACTTGAAACAGAGTAAGTGGTTGGAATTAATGGCATTTCTTCGATGGTAATGGTCTCGGCCTGGGCCAGGATCGCGGCGCGCGCCTCAAGATCCATGGTCTGGGCGGCTTCCGCCAAAAGCGCATCGAATTCAGAGTTGGCGTAGCCTCCGTAATTGAGCAACCCGGAACTGGAGTCCAAAAGGAACAGGTAATTCTCGGGATCCGGGTAATCAGCGATCCACCCGGCGTCGCCAACGTCGAAATTACCTTGTTCCAGGTCCTGATAATGAACCGCTGGCTCTGTATTGACCAAATCCACCTCAACGTAGATATCCCGCCAAAAACGGGCCATTGCTACGGCTACACGGCGGTTATCAACGGATTCCCGGTAGCGATACTTGAAGTGCAAGGTGTTTTCGGGGCCATAGCCGGCCTCGCGCATCAGGCGCTGGGCCTCATGGACCCTTTCATCATGGGTCCAATCCGCAAAATCAGCTTGCGGGGGTGCATAATCGGGAATTTCCGGGGGAACCAGGGTATAGGCCGGGGTCTGACCTTTGCGCAAAATCTCGTAGGCGATGATGTCCCGATTGATGGCGAGAGCGAGGGCGCGGCGGATCCGCGCGTCAAGAAGCGGCCCTTCGCGCATGTTCACGGCCAAATAGCTGGTGCCGATGTAATTAAAGATACGGGTCTCTTCGGGCATGTTCTCGCGCAACCAGTCGAGTTGCTGCGAGGGGAACCCTGAATTCATGTCCAGCTCGCCAGCGCGAAAGCGGCGTAGGGCCGCGCTTTCATCGTCTGTTGGGTAAAACACCACTTCGTCGATGGCGATGCTTTCCGCGTCAAAAAACAAAGGGTTCTTGACCACCGTGATGTGATCGTTCGGTACCCATTCCGTCAGCGTGTAAGGCCCGTTGGAGACGATATTTGCCGGACGAGTCCAGCTGTCACCAAATTCTTCAACCACGTGCTTTGGCACCGGGTACATGGTGACGTGGGTCAGCAGCCATGGCATGAATGGCGCCGGGCGATTGAGGTGGATCTCAAGCGTTTGCTCATCAATGGCACGAACCCCCAGATCTTCCAGGTTGGGGTTTCGGCCTATGTTGATGTCCTCGGCATTTTCGATGAGGTACAGCAATGAGGCGTAGCGCGCTGCGGTGTTGGGGTCGAGAATGCGCCGCAGAGCAAACTCATAGTCATAGGCGGTGACAGGCGCCCCATCTGACCAAACCAGGCCCTCGCGGATCGTAAGCGTGTGGGTCCGCCCATCTTCGCTAACCTCGTGACTGTCAGCAGCGCCGAATATGGGCGCACCGTCCGGCCCATCAGTATAAAGCCCCAAAAACAGATCCCGCAGGATGTTGCTTTCCCAGGTGCCAGCGGATCCATGCGGATCCAGGGTTACAGGTTCAGCGCCATTGCCCCGGTGAAGGACGACAGGTCCGGTGCCGAACTCGCCTTGTGCTGTTGCGTCTTCTTGAAAAAGGCTGAAGCCAAAAATTGCGGCACCAACAAGCGCAAACATCGCCAGGATGGGAAGGATGCGTGATCCCATGTCTATTCTCCTAATGTGAAAAGCGCTCCCTCACGATGAGGCACGATCAATTGAACAAGCGCATAATTCTATCGCTGAAACTTGTTTGCTCGGGGCGCAGGCTTTCATCGATGGTCAGCCAGCGCGTCCGGTGAACGTTTTCCGGATTATCGACCCAGCCCTGGATGTGCGGGCCGACAATCGCCTTGCTTATCCCGTAATAGGTGGGAATCAGCGGCGCATCGTTAAGCATCATGGCTTCGGCCCGGGCCAGAATTGCGCCCCGTTCCAACCGGTCAGGAGTCATCTGGGCTTGGGCAAAAAGATCGGCAAATTCCCGGCTGTCGTACATCGACGTATTGAGTTCGCCAAAATCCATGTTTGTGAGCAACAGGAATTGCCCAGGGTCGGCATAACTCACCTGCCAACCGGCATCAGCCACGGTGAAATTACCAGCCCTTAGATCGGCATAATGGACCGCGACTTCCGTGTTCACCAGATTGACCTCTATAAAGGCTTCGCCCCACATTTGAGCGACGGCAATGGCGGCGCGACGGTTGTCGATGGATTCCCTATAGCGGTAGGTGAAGCGCAAGAGGTTATCGGCACTGTAGCCCGCCTCAGTCATCAGTCGTTGGGCTTCTGCCAGACGTTGCTCCTGTGTCCAGCTCACATAGTCCGGCGTAGGCGTGGGGTAGTCCTCCACATAAGGTGGCACCAGCGTATAGGCAGGGGTCTGTCCTGTTTTGAGGATCAGATGCGTGATGGTGTCGCGATTGATGGCGAGGCCTAGCGCACGGCGAACACGCGCGTCGTCAAAGGGAGGCTGCGTCGTGTTTACGACGATGTAACTGGTGGTATAGGCAGGTGGAACACGCATTTCTTCGGGCATGTTTTCCTGCAGCCACTGATACTGCTGCGACGGAAAGTCCGTGTTCAGATCAAGTTCGCCTGCGCGAAATCGTCTGAGGGCGGATGAACTGTCGTCGGTCGGGTAAAAGATTATTTCGTCGATCGCCACGTTTTCGGTGTCATAGAAATAAGGGTTTTTCACGGCTTTGATGTGATCGTTTGAAACCCACTCAGTCAACATATAGGGCCCGTTGCTGACCATATTGCCGGGCCGCACCCATTGATCACCAAATTCCTCGACAACGTGGCTTGGCACCGGATAGGTGAAATAAGACCCCACGATCTCGGGGATGAAGGGTTCGGGGTGGGCTAGTTGGACGACGAAAGTGCGTTCGTCTTGGGCAAAGGCGCCAAGATCAGATGGGTCCATTTCACCTAGGATAATTTCGTTGGTATTGACCACGGCCTCTAAAAGCGAGGCAAATTCTGCCGCCGTTTCGGGGCTTACAAAGCGCCGCCAAGCAAATTCGAAGTCAAATGCAGTGACCGGAACGCCGTCGGACCAGGTGTGACCCTCGCGGATTGTAAAGGTGTGGGTGAGGCCGTCTTCGCTTACCTCATGGCTTTCCGCCGCGCCCAGGATGACAGAGCCATCGGCCGCTGCCGTGTAAAGCCCGACGAATAAGTCGCCGACGATGCGGCTTTCCCAAGTACCCGTCATCTTATGGGGGTCGAGAGTTGAAGGTTCGGCGCTGTTGCCGCGATTGAGGACGACGAGGCCGTCTCCATCCTGGGCCGTAACGCCCTTGTTCATCGACGAAAAGCCCACCGCACCGACAACAACAAGCGCAGCGATGACCGCGCCAATAACCCATGGCCGATTGAACATGAACGCGAACCTCCCTTGTTCGGCCGGCTCTTCGAGCTCTTGCCGCTTGTGCCCCTACCTTGGCGGGCAGCCTAGCGAAAGAACATGTCTCGGGCTATGGCCTGAGGGCATGAAAATTTCGCGAGGTGGTCCGCGGGATTAGTTGAACAAGCGCATGATCCGGTCGCCAAAGCTTTCCTGCTCTATGCGCTGGGTCTCGTCGATGGATAACCATCGCGTGAGGTGTGTGTTGAGGGGATTATCGACCCAACCCTGAACCTGGGTCCCCACGAGGTTCTTGTCCACGTAGTAATAGGTTGGGATCAGCGGTGCATCTGCCTGCAAGAGCACCTCGGCCTGGGCCAGAAGCGCGTTGCGGCGGGCAAGGTCGGCCACGGTGAGGGCCTCATCGTAAAGCGCCTCAAAGTCCTCATTGTGGTAATTGGCGTAGTTGTAACTGCCGAGATCGCTGTGGGAGAGCGACAACAGCTCCTCGGGCTTGATCACAAAGGCACACCAGCCCGCATCACCCACATCGAAGTTCCCTGCTTCCAAGTCGTCATAGTGGATCGCGACTTCCGTATTCACCAGATCAACTTCCACGCCGATGTCCGCCCACATATCGGCGATGGCGATGGCGGCGCGGCGGTTCTTGATGCTTTCGCGATAGCGATAAGTGAAATGAAGTGGATTGTCGGGGCCAAAGCCTGCATCGGCGAGCAATTCGCGTGCCCGCGCCTGACGCTCGGGGATGCTTAGTTCCGTCCAGTCGAGTGTGGGGGCGGCATAGTTGGCGGCGAAGGGCGTTACAATGGAGTAGGCGGGTTGTTCGCCCAGGCGCAGCACGCGCTCGGACAGCATCTCGCGATCGATTGTCATCGTAAGCGCTTGCCGCACGCGCACATCGTCAAAGGGCGGGTGCTCAGTATTGAGTGAGATATAGCCGACGCAAATGGAGGAGTTGACCCGCGTTTCCGCCGGCATGTGCTCGCGCAGCCAGTCGATCTGCTGTTCAGGAAACTCCGTATTGAGATCAAGTTCACCCGCCCGCAATCGGCGTAGGGCAGAGGCTGCATCGTCAGTGGGGTAGTAGTAGACCTCGTCGATCTGAACGTTGGCGTTGTCATAAAAGTTTGGATTTCTGGCCGAACGGACAAAATCGTTGGGCACCCATTCGGTGAGCACATAAGGGCCGTTCGTCACCATGTTTCCCGGGCGCGGCCATCGATCGCCCACTTCTTCAATGACGTGGCGGGGGACGGGAAAGAAAGGTTGGTTCGTCATCAGATTGGCAAGGTGGGGATCGGGACGGACAAGCTGAACCACAAGCGTCCCGTCGTTGAGTGCGTGAACGCCGAGCTGTGTCAGGTCGCTAATCTCGCCGGCATTGATGGCGCGCCCATTGACGAAATTATAGTAGACAAATGCAAGCGGAGCGGCGGTCTCCGGGTTGACCATCCGGCGAAATGCAAATTCATAATCGTAGGCGGTCAGCGGCGCCCCGTCGGACCAAATGAGCCCCTCGCGCAGGGTATAGGTGTAGGTCAGACCGTCAGCACTCACATCCACCGCTGCGGCATCACCCAGGATGGTCGCGCCATCAGCGGCGTTGGTATAAAGCCCTTGAAACATGTCACTGACGATGCGGCTTTCCCAGGTGCCGTCCACCTGTTGCGGGTCAAGAGTGGAAGGTTCGGCCGCATTGCCGCGGTGCAGGACCACCACATCGGCTTCGCCTTGGGCGCTAACATCCTCGTTGGTTGCTGAAAAGCCGAAGACCGCGGCAATGCCAAGCATTACTACGACCGCGCCAATAACCATGGTCCGCATCTGCATGAAGTTTTTCTCCGCTTGTTTCTGGTGGGCGCTTCCAATGGCCAAAGCCTACACAAAGAAAAAGCCCCCGACCATGGCCGGGGGCTTTGAAACTAGGTCGATGCCCTGAGTTTAATTGAACAAGCCCCGAATGCTGTCGACCACGCTGGATTGTTCAGGCCGCTGGCTTTCATCGACGGACATCCAGCGCGTGCGGTGGATGTGCACACCATTGTCTTCATAGCCAACAATATGCTGACCGACGAGGGTCTTGGATACGCTGTTGCTGGTCGGAATGAATGGTGAATCGGTCAACAGAATTGTTTCAGCCTCTTGGTAAAGACGACCACGCTCGTCAGCATCAGCTGTTTGTTGTGCCTGATTGAGTAGCGATTCATATTCTTCGCTGTCATAGCCGGAATAGTTGAGCGCACCGGATTCGGAATGGAACAACAGAAGGTAATTCTCCGGGTCCGGATAATCTGCGATCCAACCAGCCGCACCCATGTCGTAGTTGCGGGTTTGCAGATCGCGGTAGTGAACGGCAGGTTCGGTGTTCACAATATCCACGTTGGCGTAGATCTGTTCCCACCAACCGGCAAGGGCAACCGCGACGCGGCGGGCGTCAACCCCTTCCATGTAACGGTATGTGAAATGCAGGGGATTGTCCGGCCCGTATCCCGCTTCGCGCATCAATGCCTGCGCTTCTTCAACGCGAGCATTGACCACTTCGGGCGTCACTTCGCCGTCGATCGCAAAGTTCAATTCCGGTGGCGCGTAATTGGGCATCAGGGGCGGATTGAGCGAGTAAGTCGGGACCTGACCATTTGCCAAGATGATGTCGGTGATCACTTCACGACGTACCGACATGGACAACGCGCGACGCACGCGAGGGTCCTGGAAGATATCGCTCTCCATGTTGAAAAGAATGTAACTCGTCGAGAAGTAAGGAACGACGTGCGTCTCTTCAGGCATGTGTTCCTGAAGCCAGGCATATTGCTGTGAGGGAAAGCCCGTATTCAAGTCAAGCTCGCCCGCGCGGAAACGCCGTAGTGCTGCCGACTCATCGTCCGTGGGATAGAAGATGACTTCATCAACGGCAACATTGTCCGCATCGTAAAACCGAGGGTTCTTTGCCAAGGTGATGTGATCGTTAGGAACCCACTGGGCGAGCGTATAAGCGCCATTGCTGACCATATTGTCCGCACGCGTCCAATCATCGCCGTATTCCTCAATCGCATGTTGGGGCACGGCGAACATGGTGTAGTGCGTGAGCAGCCAAGGCAGGAAGGGCGCTGGTCGCGTCAGTGTAATCTCAAGCGTCAGGTCATCGATAGCGCGGGCACCAAGTTCCGATGTTTCCATTTGGCCGCCATTGATCTCTTGCGCGTTCTCAACGATGTAAACGATGAAGGCGTAGCGGGCGGCAGTGGCAGGATCAAGAATGCGGCGCAAGCCATAAACGAAATCATCTGCCGTGACCGGAACTCCATCGGACCACAAAAGGCCCTCGCGTAGGCCGAAGGTGTGGACCAAGCCGTTGTCGCTGATGTCGTGGGAAACGGCCGCGCCAAAGATTGGGGCGCCGTCGGGGCCTTCTGTATAAAGGCCCAGGAACATGTCGCCGATGACATTGTTTTCCCAAGTGCCGCTGGCGCGGTGCGGGTCAAGGCTTGCAGGTTCAGCACCATTGCCGCGGTTGATGACCATGGGGCCGCCATCAGCCCCTTGTGCGATCACATCTTCATTGACACTGCTAAAGCCAATAACGGCAACAATTGCGACGACCGCTACGGTAGCGATGATCATAACCCACGAAGAGAATTTCATTGATGGTCCTCCAAATTTATAACCCCCACGGCGCATTGCCGGATTGGGGGTGTTCTTAACCTATTTTGCGCGAGAGCGCAGCCTTAACCCGTGTGCTCGCCCAAAAGGGCCCGAGCGCCGCCAAATTCGCGGATTAGTTGAACCAGCGCATGATCTGGTCACCCATGCTGGGCCGCACCGTTCGCTGACTTTCATCGATAGTCATATAGCGCGTGCGGTGAATGTTTAGGGCGTTATCGACCCAGCCAACAACCTGCTGCCCGACCAATGCTTTTGAAACACCATAGGTGGTGGGGATCAGGGGCATGTCATGCATGATGATCCGCTCGGCACTGGCAAGGATTTCGGCGCGTTCTAACAAATCTGACGTCTGCGAGGCTTGCGCCAAAAGGGCATCATATTCCGGATTGCTGTAATTGCCGTAATTGAGCTGCCCGGAGTTGGAATCCACGAGGAACAAATAATTCTCAGGATCTGCGTAGTCCGCAACCCAGCCTGCATCGCCCAAGGCAAAGTTACCGGCGCGCATGTCATCATAATGGGTTGCGGTTTCGGTGTTCACCAGGTCCACATCCACATAGATCTCGGTCCAGAATCTGGCGACGGCCACCGCGGCGCGGCGGTTGTCGACGGATTCGCGATAGCGATAGACAAATTGCAGAAGATTGTCCGGGCCGTATCCGGCATCGCGCATCAGTGCCTTCGCGGCTTCAATGCGCTCTTCCAAGGTGTCGCTCGCGAAGTCTGCTTCGGGCGGGGTGTAGTTGGGAATGAGCGGCGGCACCAAGGTGTAAGCCGGTGTCTGACCCACTTTCAAAATTTCATAAGCGATGGTGTCGCGGTCGATCGCCATGGCCAGCGCGCGCCGGATGCGTATGTCATCAAATGGCGGGCGGATTGTGTTCACCGCGATATAGCTTGTGGCGATATAGGGAAACGTCCGCGTCTCTGCAGGCATGTTCTCTTGCAGCCATTCATATTGCTGCGACGGAAAATCTGAATTGCTGTCAAGTTCGCCTGCGCGGAACCGGCGCAATGCCGAGGAGGCATCATCGGTGGCGTAAAAGTTCACGCGATCGATGGCGACATTGTCAGCGTCAAAGAACAACGGGTTCTTTACCACCGTGATGTGATCGTTGGGAATCCAGTTCTCTAAAACGTAAGCACCGTTTGAGACGAAATTTTCGGGTCGCGTCCACTGATCGCCGAACTCTTCCACCGCATGCATGGGAACGGCGAAGGTCGTGTAGTGCGTCAAAAGCTGTGGCAAAAACGGCGCCGGGCGGGTTAGATTAATTTCTAATGTGCGCGCGTTAAGGGCATGCACGCCGAGCTGCGCGACGTCGGTTAAGGCACCGGAGTTTATCTCGGCAGCGTTGTCGATGATGTAAAGGATTGCTGCATATTCAGCGGCCATGGCGGGGTTGAGAATGCGGCGCAGGGCGAATTCAAAATCATAGGCTGTTACGGGTTTGCCATCGGACCAGACGTGCCCTTCGCGGATGATAAATGTATGGGTGAGGCCGTCTTCGCTAACGGTGTGTGATTCAGCAGCGCCAAGAATTGGGTTGGCTTCGGCGTCTTCGGTATAGAGCCCAACAAACATGTCGCCGATGATATTGTTTTCCCAAGTGCCGCTGGCGCGATGCGGATCAAGGCTCGAAGGTTCATTGCTGTTGCCCCTTTGGAGGGTCATCAGGCCTTCTTCGTTTTGTGCGGTAACGTCATCGCCAGAAAAGCTGAAAGCAAAAACGATCGCGAGAATAACCGCGCCAATAATCCCAAAAGTCATAAGACGTGACGAATTCATAAGTGTTTGCTTCCCTTTTGATGGTATCCGCCGTGCTCTATCGCGGAGCCACACAGAGCTCAAATTCTAGCCCGCTCACATGAACGGCGCCTGAAACGCGCTAAAGGGATAAAAACCCCCGATAACGCTTGGCGATGCTATATCGCAATCGGCACGTGCTTCCTACCCTTATGCCAGGCACTTGATAGGTTTACGGCAAGGCAGGCCGTTGAATTGAGGCCGCTCTCACCAAGAATTGACCGCCCAGTGCACTCACGAACCTGTTTGAGAGGGCAGCGGCATTGGGCTTGGCCTTTTTGGGGACTTTGGGGTATTGCTTCCGGGCACTCATTTATTTCGGAGACAACCAGATGCGTTTCAATCGTCCCCTGTTCCTACTTGGCCTTGCCCTGACGGGTACCCTTTGGGCCGGCACCGCCGCTGCGAACATGGAAGACATGGTGTCTTGCCGAAATATCGATGATGCGAACGCACGCCTTAGTTGTTACGACGCCGCCATTGACGGTGTGCAGGCGGAAATCCAGGCCCGTGACGAAACCGAACGCGCGGAACTTGCAGAGGAGCGGGATCAGCGCTCGTTCTTTGGCCTGCCGAGCTTTTCCGTGCCGAATGTTTTGCGACGGCGCGAAACCACGGAAGAAGAATTTGGGTCAGCCGAGTTGGATCGTGAGCGCGCCCGTGAAGAAGGCACCTCCGATCAACTGCAAGAAGAAGCAGGGATCATCGGCGAAATTACCGCGAATGTGGTGGAATGGGGCCGTAACCCTTATGGCCGGACTTTCGTTGTGCTCGAAAACGGTCATGTCTGGCGCCTTACAGAAAACCGCAACCTTGCGCTGCGGCGTAATCGGCAAAATACGGTGACCATTCGCCGAGGCCGTTTGGGCTCGTTCTTTATCAAGGCAAATGACGTTTCTGCGGAATACCGTGTGGAACGTATTCGCTAATTGATCTGAAAATCTGAAAGTGAATTAGTCGGGGAAGTGACAGGCCACAGCGCGAGCTGTCCTGGCACCACGTGCTGATAGCTCCGGCACTTCCTTGGCGCACTTGGATTGTGCGCGCGGGCACCGGGTGCGGAACACACATCCCGACGGCGGATTAAGCGGGGAGGGGATATCCCCTTCCAGAAGAATACGCTTCTTACCCGATTCCTTGTCAGGATCAGGAAGGGGGGCTGCGCTAATCAACGCTTGTGTGTAGGGATGACGCGGGTTTTCAAAGAGTTCGTTCCGCGGTGCGATTTCCATCACATTGCCCAGATACAAAACCATGATGCGGTGGCTAATGTGGCGTACCACAGAGAGGTCGTGGCTGATGAACAGCATCGACATCTCAAATTCTTCCTGCAACCGCTCCAGCAGATTCACGATCTGCGCCTGAATGGACACATCGAGTGCCGACACAGGTTCGTCCGCAACGATAAGGCGTGGTTCCAAAACCATGGCGCGGGCAATACCGATACGCTGGTTTTGGCCGCCGGAAAATTCGTGCGGATAGCGATTGATCATCTGCGGCAGCAGGCCCACCTTGGCCATCATCTGGCTCACACGTTCGCGCACTTCGCTCTTTCCCATTTTGGGATAAAGGCTGGTCAGCGGTTCGGCGATAATATCGCCAACAGTCATGCGCGGGTTGAGGCTCGCAAGGGGGTCCTGAAACACGATCTGCAGATCCGCGCGGTGTTTGCGCATGGCGTGGGGCCCTAGGCCGGCAATGTCACTGCCCATCCAAACAACTTTGCCGCCGGTTGGCTTCAAGAGCTGAATAACGGCGCGACCGATGGTTGATTTTCCGGAACCCGATTCGCCGACGATTGCCAGTGTTTCACCAGCACCCAAATTGAAACTGACCCGGTCCACGGCCTTGAGCGGTTTGGAGCCGCCCATCACGCCTTGCGGGATCGGAAAGTACATTTTCAGATCGTCGACTTCCAGAATGGTCTCGCCAATCTTGATATCGCTGCGCGATTTGAGGGGGCTAAGTGTACTCATCGAATGACCTCCCCGTCGCTAGAGAAGCCTTTGAGATGACAGGCTTTCATGCGGCCGCCGCTAATGGCATGGAGGGGCGGGTGCGGATCTTCAACGCACGGATCGAAACGGTGTTTGCACCGGGTTTGGAAACTGCACCCTTGCGGCAAATCCTGAAGGTTCGGCGGCTGGCCCGGGATGGCGGAAAGATGCTCGCCTTTAATCTCGTCGAGCCGCGGCATAGATGCCAAAAGCCCACGCGTATAGGGGTGCTGCGGATCATAAAAGATATCGCGCACATTTCCGGTTTCCACAAAGCGGCCCGCATACATAACGTTCACGCGCTCGCACAGACCGGCGACGACGCCTAGATCGTGGGTGATCATAACGATGGCGGTGCCGGTTTCTTTTTTCAGTCCGGCAAAGAGATCGAGAATTTGTGCCTGAACCGTCACGTCGAGCGCCGTAGAGGGCTCATCCGCAATCAGCAATTTTGGCTCACATAAAAGCGCCATGGCGATCATCACCCGTTGACGCATACCGCCAGAAAATTCGTGTGGATATTGGGATAACCGCTTCGTGGCTTCGGGAATGCGCATCATGTCGAGCAGGCTGGCTGCGCGTTTGGACGCTGAACGATGGTTCATGCCTTTATGGATCTGCAAAACCTCGGTCATCTGATCGCCGATTTTCATATGCGGCGTCAGCGATGTCATCGGGTCCTGAAAGATCATCGACATTTTGCTGCCGCGGATCTTGTTCAGGTCCTTCATGTTCATGCCGAGGATTTCCTCGTCACCGAACTTCACGCTTCCGCTGACCGTGCCATTGGAGGCAAGTAGCCCCATGACGGCCATGAAAAGCTGGCTCTTGCCTGAGCCGGATTCCCCAACAATGCCGAGGCATTCGCCTGCATTGACGTCGAGGCTCACGTTATTGACCGCACTTACCTCACCATCAGGCGTAGCAAAATGGACCGTCAAATCATTGACGCTGAGTACCGAGCTCATTCTTCCCCCAATGGAAATTCAACCAGATTAACGGTCTTTCGGGTCCAGGGCGTCACGTAGCCCATCACCGATGAAGTTGAAACAGAAAAGCGTCATTGCCATGAAAAGGACTGGGAATAAAAGCATCCAAGGAGCCGTTTCCATTTCCTGCGCGCCTTCGGAAATAAGCCGTCCCCAGCTGGTAAGTGGTTCTTGCACACCAAGTCCAAGGAAGCTTAAGAAGCTTTCGATCATGATCACGCCAGGCACAGTCAAAGTCATATAAACCACAACGGGGCCAAGCACATTCGGAACAATGTGACGGCGGATCATGGTCCAGTTACTGACGCCAGCAGCTTCTGCCGCCTCAATAAATTCTTTTTCCTTTACCGACAACGTCTGCCCACGGACGATCCGCCCCATAGTGAGCCATTCCAGTGCGCCGATAACAGCAAAGAGCATCAGGAGGTTTGGCCAACCTCCCGATCGACCAAAGACCACAAGCAATATGATGAAGATGAACATGTGCGGTATCGAATAAAGAATATCCACAATCCGCATCATGAGGTTATCAACGCGCCCGCCAATGAAGCCGGCCGTCGCGCCGTAAACAACGCCAATGACAAGGCTCACCGCCGTCGCCACAAAGCCAATGGCAAGCGACACGCGGGCGCCGATCCAGGTCCGCGAAAAGATATCGCGGCCATTCGCATCGGTGCCGAACAGATAAAAGGTAGTGCCGCCTTCTCCGGTGGGCGCCGAAAGGGTGGGCGCGCCAGATGTATAGGAATAGTTTTGTTCGTTAAAGCCATGGGGGCTAAGCCAGGGGCCCACAATCGCCATAAGAAACAAGAGGCCCAAAAGGATCATGGCGGTGACCGCCGCTTTATTGGCGAAAAGCCTCCGGCGCGCGTCGTCCCAAAGGCTACGGCCTTTGATCTCAGTGATTTTTCCGGCGTCTCCGCCAATCGCTGCGTCGGTCATTGCGAGGCCCTCACTCTGGGATCAAGGACGCCGTACATGACGTCCACAACAAAGTTCAGTGTAATGATGAGCGTGGAATAAAGGATCACGACCCCCAGAACGAGTGTGTAATCGCGCTGTAGCGCGCCATCCACGAAATATCGTCCAAGGCCGGGAAGCCCAAAAATCTTTTCGATAACCAGCGAGCCGGTCATGAGCGCGGCCATGGCGGGACCGAGGTAGCTAACCACCGGCAAAAGCCCGGCGCGTAGCGCGTGGCGGCGGATCACCAACCCTTCTGGTAGGCCTTTGGCCCGTGCGGTGCGCACAAAATTGGATCGCAATACCTCAATCATGCCGCCGCGCGTCAGCCGCGCGATCACAGCAAGGGGCCCAAGCGAAAGCGCCGTGACCGGCAAAATCATGTTCGACAGAGAACCGCCGTTCCACCCCGCAGAGGGCAGGAGATTAAGCCAGACTCCGAAAAACAGAGATAAGACTGGTGCAATCACGAAACTTGGGATCGTGATTCCGGTCATGGCGAGGGCCATAACGAAATAATCAATCCAGCTATTTTGGTTGAGCGCCGCCATACAGCCCAGCGTCGCCCCGGCAAATAACGCAATGGTAAGCGCCGATAGGCCGATTCGAGCGCTGACGTGCCAGCTTTGGCCAATCAGCTCGGTTACCGTGAAGTCTTCCCGCTTGAACGAAGGCCCAAAGTCGAACTCGGTGACGATGCCCTCAACGTACAGGTAGAACTGGGTCATCAAGGGTTTGTCGAGGTCGTATTTGGCGAGAAGATTTTGCTCAATCTCAGGGGGGAGCTGGCGTTCGCCGTCGAACGGGCCGCCAGGCGCGGCATGCATGATCATAAACGATAGAAAGACCACGATAAACAGGGTGGGAATCGCAGCCATCAGCCGCCGTAGCATAAACCAGACCATGCGCTCGTTTCGTCCCTTTTTACCCCCGATGGCGCCGAAAGACCCCAGCACAATCAAGGTTTTGCCCCTATAACCGCGAGACTGAAGTCTCGGCGGCCAACTTGTCAATGGCGGCGTTGCCGCCGCAATCCCAAGACACCCTCTGTCCTGCGCGCGGGACCCTATGGGACGGGTCATTGAGCGCCAAGTCAAAGAGCCGTGAGGGCAGACCATATTTGGCCAAAAGATGCAATCAGGCACTTGTGTGCATACAGGCGCACGCAATTTAAGTGCGAATCCCTTGCGTTGCTGGTCATGCGAACACCCCATATGATGCCCGCCGAACAAATGGTCGGTCTCTGGGGAGGGAGCGGCCAAAGAAACAAACGGCCAGCTGGGTCGGTATATTAGGGGGAACTCATGCAGGTTTCATCTGTCCATCAACATTGGTCGTCCCGATTCGCTTTCATTATGGCGACGGTGGGCGCCGCGGTTGGCCTCGGCAACTTCTGGCGCTTTCCCTACCAAGCCGGCGAAAACGGCGGCGGTGCCTTTGTCATCATCTATGTCGGGGTCATTCTTGTCGTGGCGGTGCCTTTGGTCATGAGCGAGCTGCTTATCGGTCGTCGGGGGCAGCGATCAGCGGTCGGCTCGGCCGCCGATGTGGGACGCCAAGAAGGTGGCAGCGGTGTTTGGGGCATTATCGGTTGGTTGGGGATGCTCTCTTCATTCGTCGTGGTGAGCTATTACTCGGTCATCGCCGGGTGGGTGATGGCCTATATCCCCAAGGCCATAATGCCCGGTGCCTTTGATGGCGGTGTAGATGTCGTGGGCGGTCACTTTAATTCGCTCATTTCAAGCCCGCTGCAATCAATCGGATGGCATACATTATTCCTAGTAATCACATGTTTCATCGTCATTCGCGGTCTGCACAACGGTATTGAACGCGCAGCGACGATCCTCATGCCCGCCTTTTTTGTCATGCTTTTGTTTGTCGTTTACCTCGCATCGTCCAACGGCGATTTCTCAGCAACTGTGGATTTCCTATTCAAACCGCGTTGGGCGGAAGTAAATGTCAGCGTGGTCATGGCGGCGGTTAGTCAGGCGTTCTTTTCAATCGGTGTTGCAACCGCAATCCTCATTACTTATGGCGCATACCTAAATCGCGATGCGCATTTGCCGCGTTCTTCCTTTGTCATCAGCTTTGCCGATACCGGTGTCGCTCTATTGGCTGGCTTTGCGGTGTTTCCGCTTGTGTTTGCACTGAATTTGCCCGCGGATTCTGGCTTTGACCTTCTTTTCAAGACCTTGCCTCATGCCATTGCGGCAAGCTCATTTGCGCAACTCTTTGGTACAACCTTCTTTGTGTTGGCTTTCTTTGCCGCATTGACGTCCTCGATCGCGCTGTTGGAAATCATCATCTCTTGGGCGGAGGAGAAAGGATTTACCCGCGTTAAGGCCGTGATCTTCTTTGGCGGACTGGTTTGGATCGTTGGTGTTTTCCAGGCGCTTTCATTCAACTCCATGGGGTCATCCATGGATGCGCTGTTCGGGCCG
>Ga0070727_10003175_pt1 | contig 15188 bp, 11 predicted proteins | sample tdAd472_FD_66722 | JGI IMG/M metagenome (GOLD analysis project Ga0070727, IMG submission 66722) | Marine sediment microbial communities from the Atlantic coast under amendment with organic carbon and nitrate - tdAd47.2 | ecosystem: Environmental > Aquatic > Marine > Coastal > Sediment | place...
AGAAAAGGAAAAAGAAAAAGAAAAAGAAAAAGAAAAAGAAAGAAAAAATAAAACGGGCCATCAAGTCACCTCCTGACAGGTTCATTTCTCTACATTGTGCAAACTGACAGGGCGCAAACTGTCAGGGCGCAAACTGACAGGCTGATTCCGGCCCACAAACAGACCTCTATGTGACGCGCTACCAATTGCCAGGCTTCTCTCAGTTCAATCCTAAAAGTCTGGAAGGATTGCGTCGCGCCATGATGTCAATCTGACTCTGACTGAGACCTGCCGACATTAATTCGCGTATAAACACAGTCATCCCAGTGGCATGGTCTGGATTTTCTGCCTGTCCAAAGTCCGTGGAAATAAGAAATGACTCGGCTCCTATAGCTTTAATCACTTCTACATAATCGTCTATTGAAAGCGCACCGGAATGCACAGCGAGCCAGTCAAGTTCCATTACAGCGCCCAGCTCAGCCATTTGTTGCATTTGTTCTACCGTCGCACCTTGTCCGAAAACATGCGTTACCAGGATTTGTTGAACACCAAGACCTTGAGCAATGGGGATCAGCAATAACACTTCCTCGGGTGACGAATGGCCCATGGCCAGCACCAGGTCATGATCCGCAATCAACCGGAATACTTCCAGTAGCTCGGCGACTGGCTCGTTCTGATCAACTACCCTGACAAAAGCATCATTTCCGCCTGCCCTTTTCACATAAAATTCGGCGTCGAACGTAGGCAGCCACACTACTTTTCCGCGATCGCCGTCAAAGGCTACCATTTGACGAACTGCCTCCGGATTAATTCCACCAACCGCTCGATTCAGGGCGACTCCACCAAAGACCTCCAGCCCGGCAATCTGGCTCATCACCAGCGCGGCCCGGTCCGCAGTCATTGTGAAGTGATTTTTCAATACAATTCCACGGAGCCCACCCTGCTTTGCGAGGCGTGCCGCTTCAATGTCATTCAGTGAACGCGGCCGGGAGTCTGGACCCGCATGAACGTGGAAATCGATGATGCCGGACAGAGAAATGGGTATTTCCTGTCCACGGGCATGGTTTCCAGAGACAACGAACAGCAGTCCAGACAGGGCAGTAACCAGAAAGATCTTGCGCCTTATCAGCGCTGGAAAGAGATTACCCATTGAAGCACCTTCTCGCAGACCGGGTACTGCTCCCGCGGGCTTGTTGTTTTGCTCAAAACCTTACCACACGAACTCAATAATGACACGACTCGGGTGGGGAGATTATCCGTTGTGATCCGCCCTCGGAATTCGACCTAACCTGGGAATACGGTGACGACACCAGCTGGGAGACGCTGCGGCTGACGACCAAAGACAACGGACTTGGCTTGTACGCTGTGGGTATCGACCAACTACGCGAGCAGTACCTCCGATAGGCAGTAGCAATTTGGGTTACGCCGACACAAAGCAAACCTAGAAACCCAACAGCTAAAATTCTCCTTTCTCAGCCCTATTGAAAATCAAGATAATTCAATGGGATACTGCGTGACAACAACTAGATATGAGGACACCCTCGGTGTATCGAAATAATGGGACCCCCTCTGTATACAAATGTTATGTTCCCTCCGTGCCACTTGACAATGTTATCATTTATGATAACCTGCCAAAATGTAATGGAAAGTATCGTTCTTCAATGCCAAGGTAAAAGAAGAGACGCTAAGGTTCCCTGCTGGGATACTGGCAAATTACCTTCACATACTTGAAATAATTGAAGAATACGGCCCAGCCATAGGTAAACCCTATACCGCACCAATGGGAAACGGTTTATTTGAGATTCGGGCCAAGGGTAAGGAAGGTATTGGGCGCTCGCTCTTTTGTACCGTGAAAGGAAAAGAAATTATCGTTCTTCGTTCCTTCATCAAAAAGACTCAAAAAACCCCGAAGAGAGAGCTCGAGAAAGCCCGCAACAGAATGAAGGAGTTGTGAAATGAGTAGACCTACTTTGAAGTCCTTTAAGAAAGAGGCTCTCAAAAAGAAAGGGGTGAAAGATCAGTATGAAGATCTTGCTCCAGCCTATGAGATTCGAAAAAAGCTTATTGCTTTGCGTCAAGAGGCTGGTCTCACGCAAGAAGACGTTGCTGAGAAACTAAATACAAAAAAGAGCAACATCAGCCGGCTTGAAAGCGTCAATTCAGAGATATCTCCAAAACTATCAACTCTGACGGACTACGCTGAAGCTGTTGGCTATAAGCTAAAGATAGATTTCGTTCCTAAACAGGGAACGGGAACATAACAAACTGTTCAATGGTTGCGGCCCACCACGCCAGGTTTGCGGATGGCTGCGCCATCTTATCCGCAAACCAAGTGTGGCGAACCGCCCCCTTAAAAACGGCATTACTTGCCCCAGTCGAAACCCTTGCCAAACTACGGCATTGCCGTATAATGGCACTTAATGATATTCATTGAAACCCGGCTATTTACCAAGCTCCTATCTAATTATCTTTCTGATGACGAATATCGTGGCTTACAAGCCTATTTGATCCAAAAGCCAAACGCAGGGGACATAGTCCGCGGCTCAGGTGGTGTTCGAAAAGTCAGGTGGTCTCGTGACGGTGGGGGCAAAAGTGGGGGCGTTCGAGTTATCTATTATTGGGAAAAATCTGAATCTGAAATCTGGATGTTGACGATCTATGCAAAGTCCGAGAGAGCCACTATTTCAGGTCCTGACTTGAAACGAATTTTGGAGGCAGTTAATCGTGCAAAATCGTGATTTGGGCAAGGAAATTCTTGAAGGCCTTGACGAAATTAAAAACTTCAAGAAAGGAAATCTTAAACTTCGAACTACAGAACTATCTGAGCCCTCCGAGCCTAAGATTATCCGAGAAAAACTTAAACTTTCTCAATCTGCTTTTGCTGGATTATTAGGCGTAAGCACACGAACCTTGCAAGATTGGGAGCAAGGCCGAAGGAGTCCCCAGGGTCCCGCTATTGCACTTCTACGAATTGCAGAGCAACATCCTGAGGTATTCGTACATCTGAGTTAGGGGCAAGTAACAATTAGTTCAATGGGTTGGCCTCACCACACATGGTTTGCGGATGGCTTCGCCATCTTATCCGCAAACCAAGCGCGGCGAACCGCCCCTTTAAAACCAGCGTTAGTGAGCTAGTTCGATATCGGGGCGACTGTTAACCATAGCTGGCATATTTCCATATGTGAACTACAGTACACATATGTTGGAAGTCTACCAAACCGAAGAATTTGCACGATGGTTAAGTCCCATGATTCTAGGCATAACCATCTGTTTTAATTGATATTATTTTCGTATATTGTGAAAGTGTGTAAGTTTTATGTGTAAGGTTTGGCCGATTTTCAATCGAAATTCGTGCTCAACCCACACTCTATATCTTTCAGAACGATCCTAACCAACAATATTTTCTTGCTGGGTTGGGAGTTGTCCGTACTTCAAAGTAGTCACGCGAGTAAAAACCTGGAGGCTTGGTGAAACATTCGACTAGTGCTGGTAGGCCAGTGCGCGTTCTTCGGCCGAATCCGTGTGGCCGATGAAATCGTGCAGGATTAAATACAGGCTCGGTACCAGGAACAGGGTGATCGCCGTGGAGAACAGCACGCCGAAAGCCAACGAGATAGCCATGGGGATGATAAACATGGTAGCCGGACTGGCCGTCGCCATAAGGGGCACGAGTCCTATGAACGTAGTAACAGAAGTCAAAATGATGGGGCGGAACCGCACCATGCCAGCCTTGGATAGCGATTCCACCATGCCGTGCCCTTCATTACGCAGACGATTAATCGAAACCACCAGCACCAGGCTGGCATTTACAACTACCCCACTCAGAGCAATAATTCCTAGTAGTGAAAAGAAGACGAGATCTGCGCCCATGATGAAGTGTCCGCAAATTGCACCAATAGCCCCGAATGGAATCACGCTCATGATGATAAGAGGCTGCAGATAAGACTTCAGCGGTATTGCCAACAAGGCAAAAATCACGATCATGGCGAGCGGGAATGTTGAGAATAGATCGGATAAAGATTGCGCTTGCTGTTCAGCTTCGCCACCAAGAACCAGCGCCACATCCAGCTCCCGTTCCCAACGCTGGGCATACTTGGACATCACTTCAGACCGAATTTCTTCCGGCGTGACGATGCTTCGATCTATGTCACCGCGCACGGTAATTACCCGACGTCCATTTTGACGGTTGATGGAGGAGTAACCATTCCCCAGTGTGTATTCGGCTACACTCAGGAAAGGCACCTCGGCGCCATTTGGGGTGCGGATAAGCAGATCTTCCAGGTTGCCCAGCGACTGGCGCTCCTCTTCGGGGTAGCGAACCATGACACGGATGTCGTCGGCGCCACGCTGAATGCGCTGGGACTCGGCACCGTAGAAGGCCTGCCTGACCTGAGTGGCGATATCGTTCAGGGTCAGTCCCAGTATCTTGCCCTGGTCCAGGATTTGAACCTGCACCTCCTGTTTGCCAGCGCGGAAGGAGTCGCTGATATCAAAGACACCAGGGTACTGGGAAAGCTCACCCTTTAGCTGATTAGCAGCTATCTTCAGGTTCTCTTCGTTGCGCCCCTCTAAACGATAGTTGATAGCTTCGCCTGCCGAGAAGGAATCGGAGACATAGGTTAGCTCCAGCGCATCAGGAATGGAACCGACTTTTTCTCGCCAGCGATCTCGTATCTCTGCAGAACTGATCTGCCCGCGATCAATAAACGGAGTCAGGTATAACACCACTTCTGCCACTTCACTGCTGCCAGCTGATCGTCTATTAGGAGGATTAGGACCTCCGCGGGGTGCTTGGCCACCAATGATGGTCAATATGCTATCCACTGCACGTTCAGTAGACTGAGGTGCCCTACCGATAGCTTGCAGTTGCTCCAGTTCAGCATCGAGTTCTGCGGCGAGTTCTATGGCCTTCTCCTGCAAAATACCCACAGCTTCCTCGGTAACGTCACCAGGCACTCCCGCTGGCATTTGGAGTGACCCGTATACCACATCACCTTCTATCGCGGGCACGAACTGAAAGATCACCCTGCCGCTGAACACTAGAGCAAATGTAATGAACATCACACCTGTGGCAGCTGCCCAGGCCGCGTAGCGGTATTTAAGTACTTTCTTCAGAGCACGCTGGTATCCATGATCGGCAAAATTCTCCATGCTCTCTGCGATGCGGTTCTGAAAGCGCTGCCAACGCACCACCAGTGCAGAGCCTTCAAGGAAGTATCCTTCGGTTTTCCGATGTGCAATATGTCCCGGCAACACCAATTGTGATTCAATGAGGCTGGCGATTAAGCAGAACACGACCACGGCTCCAATCGTGTTAAAGAACGCTCCCATCGGTCCACCGAGTAACAGGATAGGCAGGAAAGCGGCAATAGTCGTGAGTACGCCAAATATAACTGGTACGGACACTTCACATGTACCTTCTATGGCAGCCTGCTCCTTGTCGAGACCCTTGCGTTCAAAGGCGTGTATACGTTCACCTACGACGATGGCGTCATCTACGATGATCCCCAGCACCAGTATGAAACCCATTACAGTCAGGGAACTGATGGTCAGGCCAATGCTGGGAAACAGGGCCAGTGCGCCGAAAATAGCAATGGGAATTCCCGCTGCCACCCATACAGCCAATTTAAAGCGCAGGAAAAGCCCCAGCACGATCAGTACGAGAATCAGACCCGTGTAAGCGTTTTGCGCTACCGTTGAAATACGTTCCTGGGTAGCCGAAGCTGAATCCGTCACCACCCTCAAGGTCATACCTTCTGGCAGATCCAGCTCCGCAGATTCCATCCATCGACGTATCTGCTGCGCAGAACGCACAATGTCCTCGTCGCCTACCCGTAACACATCTATGATGGCCGCATTAGTACCGTTGAGACGCGCATCCAGGTAACCTTCTTCGAATCCGTCTTTTACTGTTGCGATATCGCCAAGGCGCAGTTGCGTGCCATCGGGGAATGAGCGTATCACGAGGTTCTGGTACTCGTAGCCATCATAAACCTGTCCCTTGGTGCGCACTAGAATTTCACCCGACCTGGATCGAATGGTGCCGCCAGGCATATCCAATGAGGCCCTGGAAATGGCTCGGGAGATCTCTTCCAGGGTCAATCCGTACTGGCGCAAGGTGTACTCCGATACCTCGATAGAAATTTCCAGCGGGCGGAGATACTCGATATTGACGGTCGAGATTCCTGGGAGGTCGAGAATGTCGTAACGAACCTCTTCTGCCATGAGCTTGAGGCTATAATCGTCAGTATCGGAAGCCAGCGCCAGAGTCATGACATTGCTAGTGGGGCTCAGTGCCCGCACGATGGGTCTCTCTGTCTCGACCGGAAAAGTCGTGATGGCATCCACCTTACCCTTAACGTCGTTCAATACGCGATTAAGATCCGCTCCACGAGTCAGCTCCAGGGTGGCATCACATCCTCCCTCCCGCGCCGTGCTGGTCAGGCGTTCGATATCTTCGGCTCCTTCCAGAGCCTCCTCGATACGAAGACAGATAGCAGACTCGGATTCTGCAGGCGTTGCACCCAAGTAGGCGACACTGACCTGTACGAAGCCGGTTTCGATATCCGGAAACTCTTCCTGGTTGAGGTTTAAATAGGAGATGAAGCCACTCGCAAGAAACAGCCACATCATCAGGTTGGTGGCTACGGGATTCTTTACAAACCAGGTTATTGGTGTACGCATGCTTGACTCTCCAGGATGCCAGCTGGCTTAATTTGCAGCTTGAGCAGCTGCGGAATTCATTTCACGCACAGGCTGCACAGCCATGCCATTGACCACGGCTTGGACCGGAGAGATACAGATCAACTCGCCCGGCAACAAGCCGCCACTGATTAGCACTCGGTCTTCTTCCAAGCGGAAGATCTCCACGTCCCGGAAATACATTTTGTTCTCCGCATCAACGACCAGCACCTGGTTGTTATTGCGAATCACAGATCGGGGCAGAGCGATTATGTCTTCCACCTGCTTGCCCTTAATATCCGCTCGTACAAACAGACCGATAGGCAGAGGAATCTGGCTGATGTTCGGGGAGTTGCTCACGGCCAGGGGACCTGGCTGCTTTACACGAATGATGGATTGCACCGTGTTGCTGTTGGCATCGATGGCAGCCTCGGTTCTCACCATTCGGCCAGTCCAGTGATGTTCCTCGCCACCGTATAACCCAGTGAGTGTTACAGTTGGTGCTGCTGCCTCGCTGAGTTCACCTCGTAAACCTAGGGGGATATCCAGAAAGCCGAGTTGTCTGATGGCCAGCGGCACCCTCACTTCAACTTCTTCAGCACCAAACAAAACCGCTACCTGCTGGGCCCGGTTCACATACTGACCAAGTTCAATATCACGGCTTGCTACGATGGCATTGAAGGAGGACCTGATCTGGGTGCGTTCGAAATCCAATTCGGCCTGATTAAAATTCGCTTCTGCATCTGCCAGACGTGCCCTGGTTACTTCTACCTGTCTTATCAAATCCTGCAGCTGAGATTCACTTGCGAGGCCTTGCTCTGCCAACTCCTGGATTCTAGTCAGTTCCGCTGCCGCATGGCTGGCTTCCGCCTCTGCCTGCTGCATGGCAGCCCGACTGCGCGCCATGACCGTTTCGAAGTCGCTGGTTTCCAGGCGGATTACTACCTGGTTTACTTCCACGTAACCGCCAGCCTCGAGAGCCGGACTGATCCACTCTACCGGTCCGGCTACCGGTGCCGACAGGCTGACCGTCTGCGCCGCCTGTACCTTGCCCTGAGATTTCACTACCAGGTCCACCGATTCCATTTGCACTTCGGTAACCCTGACCGTGACCGGAATGATTTCGGGCGTACTTTCATCCAACTGAGTTGGAGTACGAATCAGGAATACGGATACCAGGATACATCCCAGCAATATGCCGATTGGAATCAGAACGCGCTTCATGCAAGAACTCCTTAGTCTTCCTTTTCCAACTGTTTGTCTGTGTTTTTTGCTTATTCATTTAACAGGTCAGAGCAAACCATTACCGATTTTATTGGACGGTTTGCTCTGGAGCTTCCAGCCACTGGTTGAGGTCCAGTATATCTTGCGGTGTCAACACGCCGGCAACCTGCTTAAGTGCCAGGGTATCGAGTACATAGTCGTAGCGCGATACCGCATACTGTCGTAAAGCGCGATACAGATTCTCGCGAGCACGTAATAATTCGACTATATTACGCTGTCCGACTTCCACCCCGAGTTCAGTCTGGTCCAGTGCACTCTGGGCAGAAACGATGGACTGCTGGCGCTGGGCAATGACCAGCACATCAGTATTGACGCGACGGTAAGCATTGCGGATATTCTGGGTTAACTGGCGCTTTGCCAGCTCCAGGCTTTCCTGAGCAGCGATAACATTGTACTCGGCAGCGCGACGTCTCGAACTTAGTGCGCCACCGGAATAAAGCGGAATGTTCAGCGACAGTCCGAGATTGGTCTGATCAAAAGCACCACCTGAGGCCTGAACACCATCACGCACGATAGTTGGTGTTACGAAATGGCTGAAACTACCGGTTGCAGTAAGAGTGGGGTAGCGATCCGCTTTTCGAGCTCGCAAGGTTTGCTGCGAAGCTCTCAGATTATATTTTGCCGCGGCGACGGCCAGGCTGTTTTCATCCGCCATAGCCTCCCACTCATTCAACGAACCTTCCGCCGGCAGGACTGGAAAATCTTCACGCAAGACTTCAATCTCCAGGTGGGGCTGGCCGGTTAGTGCCTCCAGTGCTTCGTAGCTGGCTCGTAGTATATCCCGCTGCAGGATCGTGGTGTTGCGTGCCAGGTCATAAGCCGCCTGGCTGTCATTGACATCGATAATGGTGTCCAGGCCCACCTCCTCGCGACGACGCGTCTGCTCAAGAGAAGTCAGCGCTGCCTCTTCCTCCTGGATGTTGGTTTCCAGCAGGTCGATGGCTCGCAGTACATCGAAGTAGGCGATGGCGACACGGAAAATCAGGTTCTGCTCCTGGGCGGCAAAGTCCATCGCAGCAGCCCGATCCGTGGCTTTGGCACTCTCGTAGGTATACCACGCCGGCAGATTGAAAAGAGCCTGGGACAGGTTCACGAAGTAACCGTGGCTGTTCAGTCCTGGCTGGAAACTCATATCGTCCAAGACCCTGATTCTCCTTGCCTCGCCAGTCTGCGGATCGGTTATCGTGGCGTAAATGGAGTCCGATGGACCTGAAGTTTGGCGTGACGTTAAGCCGCTTATGCTTAAATTTGGCATGAGGGTCGCCCGTCCCTGGACCAGCAGTTCCCTATTCGCTCGGTAAAGAGACCGGGCTTGTCGTAAGGTCGGGTCGTTGTCCAGCGCCAGATCCAGTATTTCGGCCAGGTCATCCGCGTGGACAGCCTGCAGAATTGACGTACAAACTAACAATATTCCGATTCTTCGTAGGAGCGATCCCATGGAGTAACCTTTTACCTAGGATGGGACATAGAGGGGGTAGAATTGCGCGGTTTCAGTTAACCAGGGAATCAAGTTAGTTGGTATTGTTGGTGCCCGCGCGAAGTGCAGCCATTTCTTCACTACTGAGCACTTCGTCTTTATTAGTGTCACCAGCCTCGAACATGGGCTCGGGTCCCTCTAAAAGTTCAGTGCGCGAGATGCGCTGATCTGCATCGACATCGTAGCGGGCTTGCAGACGGTTAAATGCTTCATCGAATCGCCGTCCAAACCCAAAACCGGGACGGTCCAGCTTGTCAACAAATCCATCGCCATTGCGATCAAGACGCGCAAACGCATTTGTCCGCATGTCAATCACTTCAGACCAGGCGATCTCGCCGTCACCGTTCGAATCGGCGCTCAACAAAGAAGACTCACTGTCTTGACTTTGCGCCTTGGATTCCATCGGCATGAGCAGTAATACAGATCCAGCAGCAAAGAAGTAAACAACACGGCAACAGCAGTAATAGAATTTCATATTGCACCCCATCAATCTGAGAATTGGCTAAATATTAGCCTCTGTGTCTTGTCGTATTTTGCCGGGCAACTAGCCAAATGTTGCGAAATGTTGCCGAGAGCTGACTTTGGTATTAAAGCGCCACAAACCGGAAGTTGAGCGTCTCTTCTGAAGCAGATAAGCTCTATTCATGGACACGTCTTATCGCATCCTCATTGTTGATGACGATCTCGAGATCCTTAATTTGATCAAGGAGGTGCTGGAGCGTAACGGCATGGAAACACAAATTGCCTGCTCTGCAGCCGCAGCCGATATAGAATTGGTGCGCTTTGATCCGGACCTGATAGTGCTCGACTTGATGATGGAAGGCGAAGACGGCTTGTCCTTCTGCCAGCGCCTAAGAAGAAAGTGCAACGTACCGATCATTATGGTGACAGCGCTTGCCGAAGATGTAGATCGTATTGTAGGCCTTGAAGTGGGTGCTGATGATTACCTTCCTAAACCCTTTAACCCCCGAGAACTGGTCGCACGCATAAAATCTGTGATGCGCCGGGCACAAGACAAGACGGGCTCTCCCGCATCCAGCACAGGTCGCGCCTTCGCTTTTGGACACTTCACTTTATTCCCCGAACGCAGGTCGATCCAACGGGACACGGGTGAGTCGATTGACTTAACGTCTGGAGAGTTCGCTCTATTGCTTGCGTTAGTAGAGCGGGCCCCGCGGGTTTTATCGCGGGATCAGCTTATTGATCTGTCCCGCGGTGTAGCCACGAATCCATTCGACCGCAGCATCGACTCTCAGATCAGCCGCCTGCGCGGCAAAATCGAAAAAGACCCGCGACGTCCTGAATACATAAAGACGGTACGCAATCTCGGCTACGCATTCGCGGCCGAGGTGAAAACGGTGAATATTTGATGGTCCGGTTGAGCGACGTTTTTTCGTCGATCATAGTGCGGGTGATGGGCCTCACAGTGAGCGGTATTATCCTCCTGTTCCTGTTGCTCATCGCGCTCATGCAAACTCCTTTTACTAACCTGGTATTCCCTTCAGTGGTAGAAGAGAATGCAGTGAGCATTGCAGAGCTTGTCTGGCTTCTGGAAAATGTACCCGAAGAAATGGAGCCGTTCATTTTGTCGGCGTACACCGGGAGCGAGCGGTTAGCATCAGTCAGTGATTCCTTTGAGAACGGCCTCCAGTTACGAGCAGAGTTACGTGCTGAACTCGATAGTGCCGACAGCGATGTAACAGGGCGACTTAGAAACCGGGAAATTCGGTTTCGCAACCTGGGCGCGTTAGCGCTTCGCAGGGATGCTGATTTCGGTAGCAATGAAGCGCTAGACGCGGCTTCTGCGATTCATATTGCTATAGAGCTGGAGGATGGACGCGTTCTCAATCTGAAGCTCGCTCCCTCGGCTTCATTGCCTGGTCAACCAAGAGGCATCTTAGTGGCCATTACTTTACTTGTGTTATTTGCCTTGATTTTCAGTTATTCGCTTTCTTCGGTCATGTTACGACCTGTACAGAACCTGGAACGAGATGCCGAAAGAATCGGTCTGGCGGAAGTCGACACAGATGTATCGGAGTCAGGACCGTTAGAATTGAGACGCATTGCAGTTGCGCTTAATCGAATGCGGTTCCGACTGGCAAACCTGATCCGGGAGCGCGAACAGATTATGGTCGCAATTGCCCATGACATTCGAACTGGGTTAACTAGACTTCGGCTACGCATGAGTGATGGTCGCACAATTACAGAGAAGGAAATCGAATCCGATTTAAATCAGATGGAGTCGCTCGTCACCGACATGCTTGCCTATGCCCGCGCTGAAAATCCCAAAGGCCCACGCGAGTTGATTGAACTGAATACATTTCTTGCGAAGATTGCAGAAACGGCGCCCTTCGAGGTTGCCTACTCAAAAACCAGATCCACCGACTGTTTCGAGATCGCTGGCGACCCGATTGCGCTACGACGACTTTTTGAAAATCTGTTAGATAACGCCAGGTCTTACGGCAATGGGCAAATCTCATTGCGTACAATCTTTGAGGACAAGAATTTTGTAGTATGGGTGGAGGACAATGGTCCAGGATTACCAGAGGATCAACTTGAAAATGTTTTTGAGCCGTTTTACCGCCAGGATTCCTCACGGAGCAGGCAGACAGGCGGTAGCGGCCTTGGACTTGGGATTGCCCGCGCCATCGCTCGTGCCCATGGTGCATCTTTGAAACTGGAGAATCGACCCGCTGGAGGTCTATCTGCAATCGTTAGCTTTCCAGAGGCTATTCGAACCTGACACGAGTCGTCGATTTACGCCTACCGCACACTAAAACTACTTGCGAAAGCTTGTGTCTAAGGTACAAATTGAGATCAAAGATTACGGGAGTTGGATAGATTGATAAGGCACAGACAGCTAGGCGCGAACTAAGGCAGACTAATTGGTTAGGCTGCAAATTCTGATAGAGAATAAAGTCCACTTTCAAGCTGAGCGCTGAACGCTGAACGCTGAACGCTGAACGCCGAAATTCTACCGAAGGAATTGTGTGAAAGGCCATTTCAATTAATGTGGTTGATCGAGAATATCGTCAATTTCATTGATATTTTTATTGGTGCCCGGGACCGGAATCGAATGCCCTTTATAAACAGCCAGTTACCTATGCGTGGCGTAGGTTTGGCGTAGGCGTAAATTTGGCGTAGTAGCTCAGCAATTTGAGTTCCGCCATGGGCCGGTTCAGGCAATTGGGTCTGGTAAAGAAGAACCGAGCATATAGCCCTCATCCTCGTCTGACTAGATTCCGCACTTTTGTTTTCGCCCCCCCTGGGCGCGATTGGTCAGGTTCGATTCCGGCAACTACAGGATAGCAGCAAAGGCTATCGCTCACCCAAACCGATAGAAAATCAGCTTGAAAACCAACGAGGGTATCAACCGCTACCAGACCCCGAGAATCCAGCCTTCCAGTTCCGCCTGTTTTCGCTCGGGCAGGTTCAGTGGCGGTGAAAAATATTGCTCAAGCGTGCCTCGCCGGTCGGCCTCCTGTAGCCATGCGGCAATTGACCAGGCGTCGTGCTCGTCTGAAGTCCGGTCTTCCCTGGGAAAACGCCTCTTGTATAAAGCCGGGTAGACTTCGGCGATCACCGACTTTCCCTCCGAAACCTCAAAGCCGTCAAATGGCCAGAAATGAATACGGGTCCGGCCTCCCTGCATCTCGCGCAACCATAACAGCCACGGCAGCCCAGCATGAGTGGACTTTGCCACCGAGCCCTGCACGTCGAACAGGAACACGCTCTTGGCTGTCGCAGTCCATTGCTCACAAAGGCGTAGATCCGAGGGATCACCGGAACGCGGATTATTGTCACGAACGAAATCGACGTAGGTGTGTGGATCAGCTGTCGTCCAATGACGCATAAAGTCTTCCAAGAACTCATCCCAACTGGTCAACCCGTAGCGCTGCATATAACTCATCGGGAACGAAAAACCGTGATCGATGCCGATGATCACCGGCTCACCAGATTCAATCGCGCGTAGACAATACTGCGCGACCTCCAGCCGCGACCAGTTTCGCGCGCCCTCCGTGGGTGTGCTGATTTTTATCGGCGCGCCGTTACACCCGGCCTTATAGACTTGCAGAGCCTTGAGTCGGCTTTCCGGCGTTTGGGCACCGGAGTAGTCGATGCCGATGTATTGTTGAAACCTCACGAGCGGGCAAACCTCGCCCGTATCTCAGCAGGAAACCCGATTCCATATTCCACGTATCTGTCGCAGATCGAATTGGCTTTCTGCCGATTCTCTCCGCCATTCTCGTAAAGTTTCGATATTATGTGCTCGATATCTTCCTGCTCGTATGTGGGCACAAAACCATCCAGCATGCGGAGAAATATATCTGCGACCTGGTCCGGATAATGTTCGACCAGGCGCTTTAATTCCGCTATCAAAATGTAAGCATCATGCTCCAGATCTGCATATGGTGCAGCCTGTAGAAGCAAATTCATTTGCTGCTCACTCAACTCATCAACAAACACACTCCACATACACAACCGTGACAACATGCGCTTGCCTGTCTCGCTTGTTGGATCCGCTCGCCTACCAAGCTCAGTCCAAAGCGGCATCAGCTTTACCGAGATATCTTCTCGTTGACCGCTGCGCAGGGTCCATACAAACCAAGTCAGCTCACGAAGCTCTTCCAATTTCCAACGTTCAATAAGCCAGCCTAGAATCCCATTCACATCCTCGAGCTTTTCGTCTCCTTGTAAGTAAGCGATAACAATATTTTGAATAATCTTATCCTTACCTCTGGATTCAAGTTCTTTATCATCCAAGGCATCCTGCAAATGACCATTCTCACGAAGAAACCTGTATACCTCCGCGTAAATCTGGTTAACATAGATATAACCCCGCACTGCACATAGCCATCTAAGGCGGTTTCCCTTTTCAAATATTGTCGGCAACTGTTTCATTGTCCATGATCGGCTTAGATATAGAAAATTAGGCAGATAATTCGTGAACAATGTTACGAACTCATAATTTCCTTCCTGAACGAGGTCTATCTGCTTATCGAATATGGGCTGCAACTCCCTTACCCACAACTCATCATGTCCCTTATCGCTCTTATCAGTCAGCCTGCAAAGCCGGAGAGCATAGTTAATGAGCGCTTCTACGCACTTGCCACGAGCGCTATTGATAGCAATTGAAACGGCATCCCGCTCCTCTGTGAAGGACTCGCCTTCCTGTTTTTCTAAGATATGTACGATAATTTTTCTTGCTATTGGCAACATAGCTGGATCAAAGGCGGTCTTATCATCAGCAGTTCCCGCCCTGATGAGCTCGCTAATTGCTCCCACGATCCAATGGGACGAAGCGACCATAACCCCTCTCTGCTCTGCAGCATCTTTCGACCAGAAATCTTCCGATTGCAACATGGCCCAACAAAATTCAAGCAACTCCGCCCAATTGTTGTATTGTTTTTCTTTCCAGAGCTCCTTATAGCCCTCGATCAAGTGGTATGAATAATCAAAATCGAGGGCTATCAATTTCGTTAGATGACCCTTGAATAATTCAGGCCTCGCCTTTAGCGCTTCTTTCAGTGTTTGTGCTAGCCCGCGCCGTGACGGTGTTTTCCATCCGTCTTCTTCTTTGAAAGACCTTAATATATTGAACAAATCATCGAGATCACGGCTCAGCAATTCCTCTACGCTATACGGCGAAAGCTCCCCCCCCCAACCAACCTCCATATAACTGGAGAAATCCGGATGTTCGGGTTCTGCTTTGGTAATTGCCAGATTGTCGGTGTATAAGTCATCCGCCCGTTGATAACCCTTTCCT
>Ga0070727_10003178_pt1 | contig 15171 bp, 8 predicted proteins | sample tdAd472_FD_66722 | JGI IMG/M metagenome (GOLD analysis project Ga0070727, IMG submission 66722) | Marine sediment microbial communities from the Atlantic coast under amendment with organic carbon and nitrate - tdAd47.2 | ecosystem: Environmental > Aquatic > Marine > Coastal > Sediment | place...
CGCTTCCGGGTAGCGCAAGAGGCTGGCCTTGCACACGCCGCGTTGGGTGAGGAGCTCGGGGTTGGCGGGGTCGAGTCCGAGGAGGTGGTCGAACGCCTCGAGGGCCTCGGCGGTGCGCCCCTGCTCGAAGAGCGCCATGGCTCGCTGGTGCTGGGCCTCCGACGGCGGGGTCCGAACGGGCTGCGGGTCGGGGACGGGTTGCGGGTCGGGGTCGGGCTGCTGGGTGGGCTGCGGGTGGGCCGGGTCCGAGGGCGGTGGGTCGCCCGTGGGCAGCGCCCACGCGAGGGCCGCCCCCAGGAGGGCTACGGCGGCCACCGCCGCGAGCAAGGCGGGGGCGCCGCCGGGCAACGCGGGGTCGCCGGCGGCACCGGGCATGCCGCCGCCAGGTGAGCTGCCGCCGCGTTGGAGCTCGGCGAGCAGCGCGTCCAGGCGTGGGCGCGCGGCGGGGTCGTCGGCGAGGCAGCGCTGGACGAGGTCGTCGAGCCAGCGCGGCGCGCGCTCCCCCAGCCGCGGGACCGGCTGCGCGAAGGCGTCCAGGGCCAGCGCGAGGTCGGTCCCCCGGGGCGGGTGCCCGCAGAGCAGCGCGTAGAGCAGCGCGCCGAGGCCGTAGACGTCGGCGGGCGGGCCGATCTCGGCCAGCCGCCCGAAGGCCTGCTCCGGGGGCCAGTAGCCCGGGGTGCCCAGCAGCGCGCCGCTGACCGAGAGGCTGGCCGTCTCCGAGCGGTCCGGGCCCAGGTCCTTGACCAGGCCGAAGTCGGTCAGCTTGACGCGGTTGCCGAGGCGCGCGTCGCCGAGCACGTTCGCGGGCTTCACGTCGCGGTGCAGGAGCCCCAGGGCGTGGGCCGCGCGCAGCCCCTCGCCGACCTGGATCGCGACCTCGATCGCGTCGTCGGGGGTCAGGGGGCCCTGGGTGTGCAGCCGGTCTTGCAGCGACTGGCCCTCGACGTAGGGCAGCACGAGGTAGGGGCGCCCCTGGTGCTCGCCCGCGTCGTAGAGCGCGACGACGTTGGGGTGCGCCAGGCGACGCATGGCCTCGGCCTCGCGCGCCAGGCGCCGGCGGCTGTTGGCGTGGTCGACCTGCAGCAGCTTGAGCACCACCGCCGCGCCGCTGCGGGTGTCGCTCGCGCGGTAGACCACGCCCAGCCCGCCGCGGGCCAGCTCGTCCTCGATCTCGTAGGGCCCGATCCTCACGGCCGAGTGTGGTTCGCGGAGCGGGGCCGCGCCAGCTAGTGCCTTGCGTCAGAAGTAACGGTACATCTCGCTTGCCCTCGTCGCCCCTGGCTGCGTTGCTCGTCGGTCACAATGCACCACATTGCTTACTCCTCACGCCTTGCCAGGAACGACGATCGCTGCGCGACCTGTACCGCTACTTCTGACGCAAGGCACTAGTAGCCGTGGAGGGCGGCGGCCTTGGCGCGCGCGGCGCGGACCCGGGCCCGAAGGCGGTGCGGGACGCGGAGCGCGATCGCCCGGTCGAGGTCCGCCAGGGCCTGGGTCGGCAGGTTGAGCTCGGCCAGGAGCAGGCCGCGGTAGGCGTAGGGCAGGGCGCTCTCCTCGTAGAGCGCCGCGGAGCGCGCGAAGTCCGTCAGCGCGCGCTCGAGCTCGCCGCGCTCGGCGAACAGGGCGCCTCGCTCGGCGTAGGCCTCGAAGGAGCGGGGGGCGAGCTCGAGGGCGCGCTCGAGGTCCGCGAGCGCCTCCTCGCCGCGGCCGAGTTCGCCCAGGCACACGCCGCGGGCCACGTGGGCTTTGGGGGAGTCGGGCTGGAGCTCGAAGGCGCGGGCGAAGTCGGCGAGCCCGTCCTCGACGCGACCGAGTCGGATCCTGGCCACGCCGCGGTAGAGGAAGCTCTCCGCCTCTCCGGGGTCGAGCTCGAGGGCGCGGTCGAGGTCTCCGAGCGCGTCAGCAGGTTTGCCGTAAAGGACGAGGAGGCTGCCGCGACAGCGGTGGGCGAGGGCGCTCTGGGGGTCGAGCTCGAGGGCGCGGTCGAAGTCGGGGAGCGCCTGCTCCAGCTCGCCGCGGTGGCTGAGGGTGAAGCCGCGGAGGACGTAGCCGGAGACGTTCCCCGGGTCGAGGCGAAGCAGCTGGTTGGTGTCGCGCAGGACCTCGTCGTGCATCTGGAGCTTGTACTGGGCGACCGCGCGGAGCTCGTAGATCGCCGGCTGTTCGGGGTCGAGCGCGAGGGCGCGGGCGAAGTCGTCGAGCCCGGCCTGGGGGCGACCGAGCTCGAACAGGACGGTGCCGCGGTGGGCGTAGGCGCTGGGGTCTTCGGGGTCGAGCTGGATCGCGCGGTCGAGGTCGTCGGCGGCCGCCAGGAAATCGCCCGCCTCGCGCCTCGAGACTCCGCGGCTGGTGTAGGCGGAGGCGAGCTTGGGGTCGAGCTCGAGGGCCCGGTCGTAGTCGAGGAGCGCGTCGGCGAGGCGCCCGAGGTTGGCCCGGCAGCGCCCGCGGTCCACGTAGCTCGGGGCGTGCAGGGGTTCGATCTCCAGGGCCTGGGAGAGGCTCGCGTGCGCGTCCTCGTGGCGCTCCTCCTCGGACGCGACCGCCGCCAGCCCGCGGTGGGCGGGGGCGCAGTAGGGGTCGAGCTCGAGCGCGCGGGTGAAGGTCTCGTGGGCCTCGTCGAGCTCGTCCTCCTTCAGCAGCTCGCCGCCGAGTCGGCTGAGCCCGAGCGCGGCGCGGCGGTCCTGGGCCGGCACCTGCTGCGCGGTCGACGAGTCGGGCTGCTCGCGCTCGTCGGGCTGGGAGGCGGGCGGGGGGGAGTCGGCCACCGGCCAGAGCAGCCACACGCCGGCGACGAGGGTCAGGCACAGGAGCGCGCCGAGGGCCACGCGGGTCCTCGGCCCCACGCGGCTCGCAGCCGGCTCGCGCTCGTCGGGCTGGGAGGCGGGCGGCGGCAGCGTGCTGCGCGTCTCGAGGGCCGCGCGCAGCTCGCTGAGCTGGGGGCGGTCGGCGGGGTCCCGCGCGAGGGAGCGCTGCACGGCGACTCGCAGCCACAGCGGCAGGTGCGCGCGCAGAGCCTCGACCGGCTCGTCGACGGACGCCAGCGCCTCCTGCAGCGTCGACGCCGGGCGCGGGGGACGGCCGGCGAGGAGCGCGTAGATCAGCGCCCCCAGCGCGTAGACGTCGGCGGCCGGGCTGAGCTCGTCGAGGCGGCCGAAGGCTTGCTCCGGGGGCCAGTAGCCGGGGGTCCCGAGGAAGCGACCGCGGATCGAGAGGCTCCACGAACCCGAGTGCTCGGGGCTGAGGTCCTTGACCAGGCCGAAGTCGGTGAGCTTGACCTGGCCGTCTTCGTCGAGGAGCACGTTGGCGGGTTTCACGTCGCGGTGCAGCAGCCCCAGCGCGTGCGCGGCCTCGAGGCCCTCGGCGACCTGGATCGCGATCGCGAGCACCTCGCTGACGGGGATCGCCTCGTCGCGGTCGAGGCGGTCTTGCAGCGACTCGCCCTCGACGTAGGGCAGGACGAGGTAGGGCTCGCCCTCGTGCTCGCCGGCGTCGTAGAGGGGCAGCACGTGGGGGTGGTCCAGGCGGCGCATGGCCTTGGCCTCCCGCGCCAGGCGCCGCCGGTTGGCGGGGGTGTCGACCTTGAGCAGCTTGAGCACCAGCGCGGTCCCGCTGCGGGTGTCGGTCGCGCGGAAGATCACGCCCATGCCCCCGCGGGCGAGCTCGTCGTGGACCTCGTAGTGGCCGATTCTCACCTTGTGCAGTCTACCGAAGACGCGACTCGAACCCGGACCCGGCTCAACCGACTCTTCCGCGTGGGGACCGGCACGTCCCAGGCGGGGACGCCAGCTCAGCGGGCGGGGCCCGGTTCGCTGTCCAGCCGTTGCTCGACCAGCCGCTCCGCGGCATGCTCGCGGACCACGCCGTAGCGACGCTGCTGTTCTTCGCTCAGCCCCAGCTCGAAGGCGCGGTCGATGTCGGCCACCGCCTGCCGGTAACGCCCACGGACGAGCTGCAGCCCGCCGCGGAGGGCGTAGGGGAACGCGTCGTTGGGTTCGAGCTCGATCGCGCGCTCGGCGTGCTCGAGGGCCTCGTCGAAGCGGTCGAGCATGGAGAGCGCCAGCCCGAGGTCGGCGTGGGTCATGCCGTCGTTGGGCCCGAGCTCGAGCGCGCGGCGGAGGTCGGCGATCGCCTCGTGGTGGCGCTCGAGCTTGCCGTAGGTCCTCCCGCGGTTGGCGTAGTCGACGCCGGTCTTCGGGCCGAGCTCGACCACACGGTCGAAGTCGGCGAGCGCGGCGTGGTAGTCATGGAGCTCGAACGCGCAGTGCGCGCGACCGTTGTAAGCGCGCACGCTCTGGGGAGCGAGCTTGAGCACGCGGTCGAAGGCCTCACGCGCCTCGTCGTAGCGTTGCAGCTGGAGCAGGCCCAGCCCCCGGTTGAGGAGGCCCCCCGCCAGCGTGTCGGCTGAGTTCTCGTCGGGGCCGGTCGCCCCCGCGGGGGCGTCGGGGCCTGTCGCCTGCGCGGGGCGGTCGGGACCCGCCACGCCGACCTGCGCGGCGCTGTGGCGTCGGAGCTCGTCGAGCAGCAGCCACACCCCGCCAGCCAGGAGTGCCAGGAGCAGGCCGCCGGCGAGGAGGGTCAGCGGAACGCCCGAGCGGGGGGGCGCGTCGCGTTGGCGGCTGAGGGTGGCCAGCACGGTGTCGAGGGGTGGGCGCTCGGCGGGGTCGCTCTCGAGGCAGCGTCGCACGAGGGTGTCGAGCCAGGCCGGCGCGCGCTCGCCCAGCGGAGCGACGGGGGTGGCGAAGGCGTCGAGCGCTCGCTGCAAGGCCCCCGTCGGGCGGGGAGGCTCGCCGCTGACCAGCGCGTAGATCAGCGCGCCGAGGGCGTAGACGTCGGACGGGGGGCCGATCTCTTCCAGCCGCCCACGGGCCTGCTCGGGGGGCCAGTAGCCGGGGGTCCCCAGCAGGTTCCCGCTGACCGTGAGCCCCGCACTTCGCGTGGGGGTGGGGTCGGTGTCCTTGACCAGGCCGAAGTCGGTGAGCTTGACCCGCCCCGGGAGCTTCGCGTCGAGGAGCACGTTGCCGGGCTTGACGTCGCGGTGCAGCAAGCCGAGAGCGTGGCAGGCCTGCAGCGCCTCGCCGATCTGGAGCGCGACATCGAGCGCCTCCTCCAGGGGCAGCGCGCCCTCGCGGCGCAGCCGCTCGTCGAGGGAATCACCCTCGACGTAGGGCAGCACGAGGTAGGGCTGCCCCTGGTGCTCGCCGAGGTCGTAGAGCGTGACCACGCTGGGGTGCTTCAGCCGGCGCATGGCATCGGCCTCGCGGGCCAGGCGGCGGCGGGCCTTCTCGGTGTCGACCCTGAGCAGCTTGACCACGACGTCGGCGCCGCTGCGGGTGTCGGTCGCGCGGAAGACCACGCCCATGCCCCCGCGGGCGAGCTCGTCGTGGACCTCGTAGTGGCCGATTCTCACGGGGGCAGTGTGGAGTGCGACTCGGGGGTGCGCCAGCCGTTTGGCGGGCGCCTACTCTTCGCTCGACCTCGGGGCGAGGATCAGGCGCCCGCCGGGGAGGTCGAAGGTCGCGGTGTAGCGACTGAGGTAGTCGTCGCCGATCAGGCCGTCGTAAATGATCTCCTGGAACAGCGCTTTGAAGTCGCGCTGCTCGAGCTGGGGGGCCGCCGCGGGGGCGATCGGTCCGGCGACGGTGGCGAAGTGGCGGGTGTAGTCGAAGCCCGTCTCGTCGCGCTTCTCGACGCGGGTCACGCCTTCGCCGTCGGGGTCGACGCCGAGGCGCTGCATGAAGCTCGCGTCGAGGGCGATCGCGCGGCCGCCGAGGTCGAGCTCGACCCGGGCCGGGGGGCCGCCGGGGACGAGGAGCTCGAAGAACACGGTCAGCGTCGGCCCGTCGCGGTGGACCTCGAGGGGGACCACCGACCCCGCGGCCTCCCGCGCCGCGAGGCCAGCCTCGTCCTCGACGATCAGCTCGCCGCGGGCGTAGTCGAGGGTGAACGCGACCTCGGCCAGGGCGTGCAGGCTGAGGAAGCCCTCGACGCCCGCGAACTCCGGGGTCCGGGGGAGGAACGCGTCCATGTCCCACACGCCGACTTGCACGTCGTCCTGCCGCAGCCCGGCCACCGAGAGCCAGGGGACCCGGGTCAGGGGCACGGTGACCTCCTGGCCCGACATGCGCTTGCCGGTGTAGCTCGCGTTGGCCGCGAGCCCCCAGCTCGCGAGCAGGTCGTCGTCGACGAGGGTGATCCCGATCCCGGTGTCGAACACGAAGGTCGTGGCGTGGCCGTTGACCACCACCGGGACCTTCAGCAGGTGCTCGGCGCCGGAGTCGCCCCCAGCGTGGACGAAGGGGATCGTGGACACAGCGGGCTCCTCTTGGGTCGCGGGGGATCCGCAGCCCAGGAGCAGCACGACGAGCGAGAGCGTCCAGCGCGGCATGGGGCCTCCCGGCGCCGCGCACTATACCCAGCGGCGAGCCGGGCTGTCGTGGAGGGTCAGGCGGACCGCAGCGCGAGCTAGCCGTGGACCTCGTCGTGGCCGATCTTCACGCCGCCAGTGTGAAGGGCGGCGCGGGGGCGTCCGGGCCCAACGGTTACTGGGCCTTGCGCACCAGGGGGCCGAATTGAACGGGGGAGAACCCGAGGCGGAAGTAGCCGCTGTGGCCTTCGGACAGGCCGAGGGGAGCCTCCCCTGTGAACTCCGCATCGTCGTTGGCGCGCACCAGCAGCTCTTTTCCCCTGCGCACTACTGTCAGGTCCACCGTCTCGCACAGCTCGAGTTTGGACGCGGTGACGACGTCCGGGAGGCCCTTGGTGATCGAACCGACTCGCAGGCGAAGCTCTGCCGCTTCTCCTTCACGGCGGACGTAGCAGACCCAGTAGGTGTCCGAGGTGGTGGCTGCGAGCACCAGGCCCGCGCCGTCGCCGGGGGCCAGCTCGCTCACGCCGACCCGGGACGTGACGCGGAACGAGCGAGGGAGGCGCGTGCTATTGCGCTCCAGCAGGGTCGTGGTGCGTTGGGGGCCATAGGACTCGCCTACCACCCGAATCGCGTCTCCACGCTTGAGCCAGCAGCCACCCTGCACGGTGAAGAACTCGCTGGAAGGGTCGAGGTCAGAGGGCATTCGCAGGATCGACCTCAGCGCGTCCTCTGCGGAGAAGGTCGCGAACAGGCGCTCTGGGTTCCGCAGCTCGTCGAGCACTGTGGCGCATTTGGCGACCCTCCCGAGGCGCAACAGCGTGCGGAGCGCGAGGCGCGTAGCCCAGGGCTCGGGGCGGTTCAACAAGCTCGCGACCGCGTCCAGCGCTTGCTTCTCGTCGAGCTCGTGCAGGGCCATCTCGATCTCTGCGAAGTGCTCGGTTCCTCCGGCTCCCGCCAGGAGACTGGTGGGGAACCGGAGCGGGGTGCGATACACGGCTGCCTGGAACTTGCACAGCTCGCGGTCGTGCACGCTTGGGACGACGGCCACTGCGGGGGGCTCCGGGGGCTGTTCCTGGGGGGTAAGCGGAGGCTCGGGTAAGGGCGCGGCAGCTCCTGTCGGAGCTCGAGTGGGGACGGGGTCGTCTCGCGTGGCGAGGAGCGTGCCGCCCACCCCGAGGCTCGCTCCCAGGGCGAGCCCCAGAATCAGGGAACCCAGGTGGAGTGCTCGGGCCGGCACGCTGGGTGGCGACGCGGCGGGTTCAGGCGGGGCCAAGGGCGCTGACCGCTCGAGGGTGGCCAGCACCTCGTCCACGGTGGGGCGCGCCTGCGGGTCGTTGGCGAGGCAGCGCAGCACGAGCTCGTCGAGCCAGCGCGGGATGTGCGGGGACAGCGAGTCCACGGGGTCGTTGAAGGAGGTGAGCGCTTGAGCCAGGGTCCTGGTGTTGCGGGGTGGGCGTCCGCTGAGCATGGCGTAGAGCGTCGCTCCCAGCGCGTAGACGTCGGCGGGAGGCCCAACCTCGTCGACTTTCCCCAGCGCTTGCTCGCGGGGCCAAAATCCCGGGGTTCCCAGGACGCCGCCCCGCAGGGTCAGGCTCGCCCCGTGGGAGCGCTCGGAGCTCACGTCCTTGGCCAGGCCAAAGTCGGTGAGCTTGGCGAAGCCCTGGTCGAGGAGCACGTTGTCGGGTTTGACGTCGCGGTGTAACAGGCCGAGCGCGTGCGTAGCACGCAGGCCTTCGCCGATCTGGATCGCGACCGAGGTCGCCTCGGCGGTAGGGAGTGCGCCGTCGCGGTCCAGCCGGTCCTGCAACGTCCCGCCCGAGACGTAGGGCAGCACCAGGTAGGGCTGGCCCTGGTGCTCGCCCGAGTCGTAGAGGGTGACCACATTGGGGTGCGCCAGACGACGCATGGCGCGTGCTTCCCGCCCCAGGCGACGGCGTGCTGGCGCGTTGTCGACCTTGAGCAGCTTGAGCACGACCTGTGCCCCGCTGCGAGCGTCCGTCGCGCGGTAGACCACGCCCATGCCCCCGCGGGCGAGCTCGTCGTGCACCTCGTAGTGGCCGATCCTCACGCCGCCAGTGTGAAGAGCGGCGCGAGGGCGCGCCAGGGGCTCAGCCTCCGGCGCGCTCGCTCGTGCCGTCGACGGCCAGGGTGTAGGCGCCTCCCAGGTCGGCCTGGGGCACCCGCAGCTCGCTCATCGGGCAGAACCCGGCGCGCTTCCAGCGCACCTCCAGCGCGTCGCTTTGACTGCTTGGCTGCCGGCCTCAGGCCGTATACTCCGCCGCATGAAGCAGGTGCTGGTAACCGGAGGCTGCGGGTTCATTGGCTCGCACCTCGTCCGCCTCGCGGCGACCAAGGGCGCCGAGGCGCGGATCCTCGACAACCTCTCGTCGGGCTACGAGCGCAACCTGCCCGAGGGGTTCCCCGCCGAGCGGCTGTTTCGTGAGGGGGTCGAGGGGCTCTCCGCCGGGCACCCGGCGCTGCAGGGCGTCGACACGGTGTTCCACCTCGCGGCGCGGCCCTCGGTGCCGGTCTCGATCCGCGAGCCGATCCGGACCTTCGAGGTCAACGTGGTCGGGACCCACACCCTGCTCGCCGCGGCGCGGGAGGCCGGGGTCCGGCGGGTGGTCTTCGCCTCCTCGTCGTCGATCTACGGCGACCGGCCCGACCTGCCCAAGCACGAGGAGCAGGCCCCGCGCCCGCTGTCTCCGTATGCGGCGCAGAAGCTCTCGGCCGAGCAGCTGGGCATGGCCTACGCCCGGAGCCTGGGGCTCGAGGTCGTGGCCCTGCGCTTCTTCAACGTGTTCGGCCCGCGGCAAGACCCGGGCAGCGCCTACGCGGCGGCGGTCGCGGCCTTCGTCGCCGCGGCCCTCGAGGGGCGCCCGGCCACGATCTACGGCGACGGCGAGCAGACCCGCGACTTCACCTACGTCGGCGACGTGGTCGAGGGCTGCTGGCTGGCGTCGACCGCCCCCCAGGCCTCGGGGGAGGTGATCAACCTCGCCCGCGGGGTGCAGGTCTCGGTCAACGAGCTCTGCCAGGCGATCTTCCAGGCCTGCGGGCGCGCCGACCTGCAGCCGGTCTACGAGCCCGAGCGGGCCGGGGACGTCAAGCACTCGGTCGCCGCCAACGCCAAGGCGCGCGAGCTGCTCGGCTGGGAGCCGCGGGTCTCGCTGGACGAGGGGCTGCGGCACACGATCGAGTGGGCGCGTAGCGTGCGCGCCAGCGGCTAGCCGGCGTTCTTGCGCTCAGGCGTGCGTCGACCGGGGCGGGAACTAGACTCCCGGTATGCAACTCTGCTTCGTCAGCTCTGGGCACTCGATCGCCGAGGCGCGGGAGTTCTACTCCGGCACCCGCTCGCTCCCCGACCCTGAGGTCGAGCTGACCCACGTGGGTCCCGGGGCCCCCCAGGAGGCCGGGGTCTTCGGGGGCGTGACCTTCGTGACCTGCCCCCCCGCGACGGGGCTGGAGGATCGGGTCGCCGAGCTCGCTACGCTCTACTCGCTGGCGGCGAAGCAGGGGGCCGACGTCTACTACTGCAGCGAAGACGAGCCCTGGGCGGTGAGCGTCGTGCTCGGGATCCTCGGCGCCCGACGCAACGCGTTCACGGCTCACGTGGTCGTGCCCGAAGCCTTCGCCGAGCGGCGCTGCCCGTCGCCGACGTGGGCGGTGCTGCGCAACGGGTCGGGTCGGGTGCGGCGACTCTCGGCGCCCTGGCACGAGGGGTTCGTGGTCGCCCGGCGCTCGCACCTCTCGCGCTTCTTCCCCCCTCACGTCGTGGATCCCGACGGCGAGCAGGGAGCCAGCGAGCCCACGCGGGGCGACACCGCCGGGGGGCGCGTGCTCCACTCGGGCGCCCTGGACCGGCGGACGTGGCCGGTGCTGGTCTCCGCCCTCGGCCAGCCCTCCGCCGGCGAGCTGACGGTGGACGTGGTCGGCGCCACCGGCGACGGGAGCGAGGACGAGTTCGAGGCCGCCCTCCACGAGCTGAGGCTCGGGCCGCGGCTGCGGGTGCACCCCTGGAAGACCGGGCTCGAGCTGGCGTGCATGGTCCGCGCGGCGGACGTCGGGCTCCTGCTCGGCGAGCCAGGGCGGCCCCGGCGGATCACGCTCCCCCAGGCGCTGTTCGACGCCATGGCCGCGGGGCTGCCGGTGGTCGCCCCCGAGTTCGCGCCTGAGCTGGCCGAGGTCGTGCGCGGCGCCGAGTGCGGCGTGCTCGTCGACACCCGCGACCCCTGCGCGGTCGCGGAGGCCCTGGCCGAGCTGGCCCGGTCCGACGTCGGTCGCGCCATGGGCGAGCGGGGTCGGCGTGCCCTCGAGGACGGTCGCTACACCTGGGCACGCCGCGGCCTGGTGCTCGTCGACTACTTCCGCGGCCTCGCCGCGGGGCTGCCGCGCCACGTGCCCAGCCTGACCGACCTCGCGCTGCAGGACGCGATGGGGCGCGCGGGTCGCCGGGCCTAGCTCAGCGGATCTCGAGCCGGGCCTGCTCGCGGTAGGTCTCGATCTGGGCGCGGGTCTCCGGGTCGAGGTGCACGGAGGGGGCGAGGGCGCGGTCCCAGGCTGCGACGGCCTCCACGTAGCGCTTCTGGGCGTAGAGCGCCGCGCCGCGAACGGCGAGGAGCCGGCCTCCGGACGCGCCGTCCAGCTGCGCCGCGTCGCAGACCTCGAGGGCTTCGTCGTGGCGCCCCGCCCGGTAGTAGACATTCGCCAGGGTCTCCGGGTTGATCCGCGCGCCGAGGTCCACGGCTCGACGATAGGCGACGCTGGCCTCCGCGTAGCGCTCGAGGCCGTTGAGGGCCCAACCCTGCCACTCGAGCCCGGGGGTGCAGCGTGGGTCGAGCTCGAGCCCGAGGGTCATGTCGGCCAGGACCCCGGCGTAGTCCTTGGCCTTGGCTCTGGCTTTGGCCTGTCCGCGGACGAAGTAGGCCTCGGCGTGGAGCGGGTCGGCCTCGAGGGCCTGGGCGCAGAGCCCGATCGCGCGCTCGGCGCCTCCGTTCGCCAGCAGCGACGCCGCGCCCTTCGTCAGCTCACGAGCTCGCGCGCGCCGCTCGCCGTCTAGGCGCGCCGCGCGGTGCTCCGCGAGGGCGAGGTTGGCCTCGATCCGCTCGGCGAGGAGCTTGGCCTCGCAGTACCCGGCAGCAGCCAAGGAGCTGGCGCGCCGTCGATCGGCGTCGGCCAGCTCGGCTTCGCCCAGGCGGGCGTAGGCGAGGGCGCGCTGGTGGAGGAGCTCGCCCTCGAGCGCCGGCACCTCGGCCGCGGCGCGCAGGGCGCGGGTCAGGTCGCTGAGGGCCGCGTCGTAGTCCAGGAGCGCGGTGTGGCACCTGCTGCGTTGGAGCAACGGCAGCGGGGTGGGGGCGAGCCGGATCAACTCGTCGTAGCAGCGGCGGGCGCGCAGGTAGGAGCGCTGCTCCGTCAGCTCGCGCGCGTAGGGGGCGAGGGCGTCGTAGTCGGGTCGCACGAGGAGCAGCCAGGTCTGGGGGAAGCGGCTGGAGAGCTCCTTGGTCTGGGCCGGCGTAAGCCCCTCGTCCCGGGCAGCGCGCAGCTGCGTCGTGGCCAGGGTGAACTCGCAGTCGCCGGCGAGCGCGATCGCGCTCAGCCCGAGGGCGAACGCGTCGTGCGGCGAGGTCTCGAGGTGCTGGTCGAGCAAGGCGCGCGCCCCGGTGTAGTCGTCGGCGTCCAACAGCCCGAGGGCGGTGCGGTGGAGCGGCGGCGCTGCTGGGGGGGGAGCCTCGGGGTCTCGGCGCTCTGGGGTCTCGGCGCCCTGGCTCGGCTCGACGACCTCCTTGACCACGTCGACCGCGGGGGGCGGATCGCTCGCGGGGCCCCGGGCCCAGCGCGCGCCGAGGAAGCCGAGGAAGAGCGCCGGGAGCACCCCGCCCAGGCCCAGCCACAGCCAGGGCGGGGAGCGCTCCTCGGACTTGGGGACCACGCTCGAGTGCGCGAACCCGTCCTCCTCTTCGGGGGCGTCGGGGCCGAGGTCGAGGTCACGGAGGATCTCCTCCAGCGAAGGGCGGGCGTGAGGCACCAGCCGCAGGCAGCGCATGGTCAGCGCGCTCAGCCAGTCGGGGACCTCGGGGCGCAGGCGTCGCGGCGAGCGCAGCCGCATGTAGCGGACCGTGCGCAGGAAGTCCACGAGGCTCTTGCCGAGGACCGGGGGGCGCCCGGTGAGGCAGGCGTAGAGCACGGCGCCGAGCCCGTAGACGTCGGTGGGGGTGCCGCAGAGGTCGGAGTCGCCCTGGGCCTGCTCCGGCGCCCAGTAGCCGGGGGTCCCGAGCAGCGCGCCCTTGAGGGTCAGCCCCGAGCGCGAGCTCGCGGTGTCACGCACGAGGCCGAAGTCGGTGAGCAGCACGTCGTCGCCGCGGCAGAGCACGTTGTCGGGCTTGAGGTCACGGTGCAGCAGCCCCTCCCCGTGCACGGCCAGCAGCGCCTGGGCCAGCTGCTCGGTGATCCGCACCGCCTCCGTGATCGGGAGCTGCCCCTCGTGGCGCAGGCGGGACTCGAGGGACTCGCCCTTGACGAGCTCCAGCGCCAACCACGGCGTGCCCTCGTGGTCGCCCGCGCCGAGGACCTTGACCACGTGGGGGTGGTCGAGGCGGGCGAGGGCCTCGGCCTCGCGGCGGAAGCGCTTGCGCGCGACCCGGTCGTTGGCCTTGACCCCGCGCAGGAGCTTGAGCGCGACCAGGCTTCCGTCGTCGGCCTGGGCGCGGTAAACGACGCCGGCGCCGCCCTCGCCCAGTTGCTCCTGCACCCGATACGGCCCGATTCGCATGCCTCCAGCGTAGCGATCGGGCCGAGCGCGCGCGCGCCGACTACCTGCCTTGGGTGGCCCGCTCGCGCAGCGACTCGGTCTCGGCGCGGAGCCTGGGGGTGAGGTCGCCGCTCAGCGCGCGCTCCAGCTCGGGGAGCGCCTCGGCGTAGCGCCCGAGCGCGACCAGCACCGCCCCCAGCTCGGCGCGGAGCAAGGCCGAGGTGGGCTTGAGCTCGACCGAGCGCGCGAGGTCGGCGAGGGCGGGCTCGTGGCGCCCGAGGGCGCGGAGGATCATGCCCCGACAGCTCAACGCGGTCGGGTTGTCGGGGGCCGCGTCGACGACGAGCTGCGCCTGCTCGAGGGCGTCCTGCTTGCGGTCCAGGCGCAGCAGGCTCAGCGCCAGGTCCGAGCGCGCCCAGGTGTCGCTGGGGTCGAGCTCGACCACCCGCGCCAGGTCGCGCTGGGCCTCGGCGAACTGGGCGAGCTGGTAGTGGCAGAAGCCGCGCAGGCGCAGCCAGTCTCGCGTGTCCGGGCGGAGGGCCAGGGCGCGGTCGAGGTCGGCGATCGCCTCGGGGTAGCGGCCGAGCTTTCTGAAGCACGCCGCGCGGTCGGCGAAGGGGCGCGGGTCGTCGGCGCGCAGCTCCAGCGCAGCGTCGTAGTTGGCGAGGGCTTCCTCGTAGCGCTCGTGGTGGACGAGGAGCAGCGCGTGGTCGAGGCGCAAGCGCACGTTCTGCGGGGCCAGCGCCACGGCCTGGGCGAGGTCGGCCAGGGCCTCGGCGTGGTGCCCGAGCTTGTAGTGGCTGGCTCCGCGCGCCTCGAACGACACCTGCGGCGTGGAGACGCCCAGCGCGAGGGCGCGGTCGAGGTCGGCGATCGCCTCGTGGTGTCGGCCGAGCTTGGCGAGGGCCTTGCCCCGCCCCTGGTGGGCCTCGGCGTCGCTGGGGGCGAGCTCGATCACCCGGGTGTAGTCGGGGAGCGCGCCCGCGGGGTCGTGCAGCTGGACCCGGCACATGGCCCGGGAGTAGAGCGCCTCGCTGTGGTCGGGGTCGCGCGCGAGGACGCCGTCGAAGGCGTCGATCGCGCCGGAGAAGTTCCCGGCGAAGGCGAGCTGGATCCCGCGCTCGACCTCGGCGGAGAGCGCGTCGGGGTCTGCGGCGGGCTCCGGGTCGGACGGCTGCGCGACGACGTCGGGGGCGGGCGGCGCCTGCTCGAGGGCGGGGGGCGGCGGGCGGACCTCGGGGGCCGGAGGGTCGGGGTCCTCGAGGGGGAGCGTGGCGGCGGCGTCGGCGGCGGCCGCGGCCTGCATGTCTTCCCGCACCTCGTCGATACTCGCGCGCAAGGAGAGCACGCCGGCGCCGAGGCCGAGGGTCGTGAGCAGCATCACCGCCGCGAGGGGGATCACGAGCTTCGGGTTCAGCGCAGGGGGGGGCGGCGGCGGGGCGGCCGGCTCGGGCTCGGGCTCGTCGGGGGGCACTCGATACGGTCCGATCTGCACGGGCTACTCGCTTCGTTTCGCGTGCGCCTGCGAGCCTAACCGGCGGGCGCGGTCGGCGAGGGCCGGGCTGGGTCGCTGGCGCAGGGCGCGCTCGCAGTCGGCGAGGGCTTCGTCGTAGCGCCCGAGCTCGAGCAGGCTGTGGGCGCGGTCGAGGAGGGTCTGGGTGCGCGTGGGCTCGAGCTCGAGGGCGTGGTCGTAGTCCGCGAGCGCCTGCTCGTGGCGACCGAGGTTGGTGTGCAGGATCCCGCGGTTGCCCCAGGTCATGACGTGGGTGGGGTCGAGCTCGAGGGCGCGGGCGTAGGCGGCGAGCGCCTCGTCGTTGCGTTCGAGGGCGCGCAGCGCGAGCCCGCGGTGGCTCCAGGTCGAAGCGTTCCGGGGCTCGAGCTCGAGGGCCAGCGCGTAGTCGGCGAGGGCGGCCTCGTAGCGCTTCAGCCGGGCCTTGGCCACGCCGCGGAAGGTATAGACGGACGCGGTGCGGTTCCCCTCGGCGAGGGTTCGGTTGAAGTCCGCGAGGGCCTCGGCGGGGCGACCGCTACGCAGCAGGCTGTAGCCGCGCTGGTC
>Ga0070727_10003180_pt1 | contig 15167 bp, 12 predicted proteins | sample tdAd472_FD_66722 | JGI IMG/M metagenome (GOLD analysis project Ga0070727, IMG submission 66722) | Marine sediment microbial communities from the Atlantic coast under amendment with organic carbon and nitrate - tdAd47.2 | ecosystem: Environmental > Aquatic > Marine > Coastal > Sediment | place...
AGCTTTTCTAGCGCCTGCTTGATACCAGGAATAGGTTGTAGTCTTTCTTGGAAAACTTCAAAGGTGCGGCGGCGCAGCAAAGGCTCGAAGTCGCCCGGTAAAGGCTGACTAATGTTGGCTTGGATTTCTGCTATAGCATCAGCGAATTTCCCACCTTTGAACCGCCTGCCTACCTCGGCGGACGAGATATTCCACCCCAATTTGTTAATTTCTTCGGCGAATACTTCATTGCTAAGGCCTTCGCTGTCGACCAAGACGCCGTCGCAGTCGAATATGATGAGTTCGTACTTCATTCTTTTATGCTTCTTGTTTATAGGACGTAGATACCTACAGCCCCGTATGCGCTCGAATAAACTGTCGCGCTTTCATCGCATACTCCAAAGGATTAGCCTTTGCCGGATCTTGCTCCGCTTCTACCACCAACCAACCTTCATAATTAGCCGCTTCAAGCGTTTGAAAAATGGGCGCAAAATCGATACAGCCCTCCTCATCCCCAGGCACCGTAAAGACGCCCGCTTTCACGGCATGCAGGAAAGATTGACGTTCCTCTTTCACCCACTTCAAAACATTGGGTCGGATATCCTTCAAGTGTACATGGGCTACTCGACTAATCGTCTGTTGGAGGGCAATAGCCGGGTCTTCTCCAGCAAAGTAGAAGTGGCCGCAATCATAATTGAGGTGCACAAAGGTAGGGTCAGTTTCATTGAGCAGGCGAAGGGTTTCTTCTAGGGTTTGAACCACAGTACCCATGTGATGGTGAAAGGCCAATTTGAAGCCCCTATCATGCGCTACCTTTCCCAATTCATTGAGCATAAAGGTAAACAAGCGCCAGTCAGCTGCGGTCTCTAGCATCCCTTTACCTTCAAAAACGGGTATGTCAAGCTTTCCCTGACAGCTATTGCCTACTTCTCCACCTCCGATAACGGAAGCCCCCATCTCTTCCAAAAAGTCCAGTAAAACTTCAAAGCCCTGGCGGTTTTCGGCCAGTGATTTAGTGGTTAATTCATAACTGAACCATTGATTGCATATCTGCAGGTTCCTGAGCGCCAACTGTTTTTTCAGTAAGATCGTATCTCTTGGGTATTTATTCCCTACTTCGCAACCTGTAAAACCGGCCAGCGCCATTTCAGAAACACATTGTTCAAAGGGAATGTCGCCGCCGAGTTCCGGTAAATCATCATTCGTCCAGCCAATTGGAGCTATGGCTAATTGTACTTTATCTGCTTGCATTTTTGTTCAATTTCGGTCTAAATCTGTATTCTAATCTTCCCAATCAGCAGCTGTTATCGGTGGTTTGAGATAATGTCGTTGTGCTTTTTTCTCCTGCTCATATTCTTGGTAAGCCGCCTGTACACTTTCTTTGGTCGATACTTCCGAAACGGGTACTTCCCACCAAGAATAGCCTTCGATACCTTGGTAACGATCGGTTTCAACATACACTACTGTTGTTCTGTCCGTCGTTTGTGCTTCTTTAATTTTTGCTTCTAGTGAGGCTTTGTCCGTCGCACGCAATACGATCGCACCGAGGCTTTCTGCATTGGCAGCCAGGTCAACGGGCAGGTAGCGTTGAGCAGCTACTTCCTTTGGAATCTCATCGCCATTGAGGTAGTTCTTTTCTTCATCTCGATACAAATATCGGGTGCCAAAACCCTCGGTTCCCAACGAGCGAGAAAGGCCGCCTATACTAGCGAAACCATGATTATTAATCAAAATGATAATCAGCTTCACCCGTTCTTGCAATGAAGTGATTATTTCTTGGGCCAACATCAAGTAACTGCCATCTCCCACCATCACATAGACATCTTGCTCGGGCGCGGCCATTTTTATCCCCAATCCACCAGCAATCTCATACCCCATGCAAGAATAACCATATTCCAAATGAAAGCCCTTGCTATGGCGGGTACGCCACACCTTATGCAAATCGCCAGGCATACTCCCCGCCGCACAAACCATAATATCATTGGGGTCAGATAGCTCATTCACAGCCCCAATCACTTCACCTTGGCTCAATGGCGTATGATCCAAATTATATATTTCATCTACTTTGCGGTCCCAGGCTTGGTTATAAGCCAGTACTTTTTGGCGGTAGTCAGTCGCTACTGTGTAATCTTTTAGCAAGTAACTTAACTCTTCCAGACTCGCCTTAGCATCGGCAATGACGGGCAGCGCAGCATGCTTTTGGGCATCAAATTCGGCAATATTAATATTGATAAACCGAACAGCTGGGTGTTGAAACGAAGTCTTTGAAGCGGTGGTAAAATCACTATATCTCGTACCAATTCCAATAATCAAATCGGCCTCCTTTGCCATGGCAATGGCGCCTGGTGTCCCTGTCACGCCACAAGCGCCCAGATTTTCTGGCTCATCATAACGCAATGATCCTTTGCCCGCAAAAGTTTCTGCCACGGGAATCCCCGTTCTATTGACCAGTTCTTTCAGTATATCGGTAGCCTCACTATAGATCACCCCACCACCTGCAATAATCAATGGCCGCTTAGCCTGGCGAATCCAGGTGGCTGCTTTTTGAATAATGCTGATATCCGGGCGCGGGCGACTGATATGCCAAGTCCTTTTTTCAAAGAGTTCGCTAGGAAAATCGAAAGCTTCTGCCTGCACATCTTGCGGCATAGCCAAGGTCACAGCCCCGGTTTCTGCCTGTGAGGTCAGTACCCGCATGGCTTCGGGCAAACTGGTAATCAACTGCTCTGGTCGATTGATTCGATCCCAGTATTTAGAGACCGGTTTAAAACAATCATTGACCGACATATCTTGCGAAAAAGCTGATTCTAATTGTTGTAAAACGGGCGCTACATTACGGCGCGAAAAGATATCACCAGGTAGTAGCAATACCGGCAGTCGATTGATCGTAGCCAAGGCCGCACCCGTGACCATATTAGTAGCGCCGGGGCCAATAGAAGAGGTGCAGGCGAAGGTAGATAGGCGGTTTTTCACCTTGGCATAAGCCGCTGCCGTATGTACCATCGATTGCTCATTTCGCGACTGGTAATAGGGAAAGTCGGCATACTGCTGTAGAGCCTGTCCTAGTCCGGCCACATTGCCATGTCCAAAGATTCCAAAGCAGCCCGCAAAAAAAGGCTGCGCATGGCCATCTCTTTCGACCTGTTGTTGTTGTAAAAAAGCGATTGTGGCTTGTGCTACTGTCAGTTTTTTTGTTGTCATTTCTTGAGGGTGTTAGCCATACCTGTGGCATTGAGTAAATCAAATTTATGTAGCATTGTTTTTTCGTATTCGTCCATATATATTTTGCCGGGAATCATGGGCGCAAATTGCTCGGGCTGCTCTCTGAAAAATTCGCGATTTACGCGCGTCCACAATAGCCGGAAGTCGGTCGCTAAATTGACCTTACAAATTCCATAGGAAATCGCTTTCTTGACTTCTTCCGGATCTACGCCTTTCGCCGAAGCTTCCAATTGTCCCCCTGCCGCATTAATACGGTTAATTTCTTCATAATTCACTGCTGAACCACCGTGTAGCACCAAGGGGAAACGAGGTAAGCGCTCTTGTATTTCCGCCAAAATCGAAAACTGTAGACCCTGTCCTCCCGAAAACTTATAGGCCCCATGGCTAGTGCCCACCGCAATCGCTAAACTATCGCAAGCTGTGGCTTTTACAAATACTTCCACTTCATCGGGGTTGGTATAAAAAGCGTGGGCTTCATCCACACTCAAGTCATCCTCAACTCCCGCTAACACGCCCAATTCTGCTTCTACATTCACGCCCTTTGGGTGGGCTTGCGCGACTACTGCCCTCGTTCGTTCTACATTTTTTTCAAACTCATCATGCGAAGCATCAATCATAACAGATGTATAGTCGCCTTTTTGCAAGGCATCTTCGATATGCGGTTCATTGCCGTGATCCATATGCAGTGCAAATATCGCTTTGGGGTGAAGTCGCGCCGCTGCTTTGATGATACTTACCAGCATATCTGCTTGGGCGTAGTCTCGAGAGGCGGGCGTCGTTTGTACAATAAAGGGCGCATTCGCCTTTTCAGCTGCCGAAAACAGGGCGAGTGTTTGCTCCATAAAGGAAACATTCACTGCGGGGATCGCATATTTACCATAGCAATGGTCAAAGAGGTATTTTGTTGTCACTAACATATTATTGCAGCATGGATTACACATTACCCAGTAAAATATAAATGACTAAGGTGATCGCCACTAAGAAGATGCTAAGTCCTTTGGCATATTTCCACTGCTCCATTTCGAGGATTCCAACATCCTTGATTACAAATGGATTGGTTCTAGGATAAAACATCGACACCAAGTGCATAACCGCCACATTCAGGACAAATTCAATCCCCCAAATATGTACAAAGTGTAATTCTACTTGGAGTACATGATCCATGATGATATAAAAGGCCAGGCCAAATAACAGGCCCGCCTTGGCACCAATCGCAGAAACTTTGGGAAAGAAAAAACCAGCTAAAATCACGGTGGCCATGGGAATAAAGAAAATGCCATTAAGTTGCTGCAAAAGCTGGTACAAACCTGCCGGGGCATTGGCCACATAAGGAGCTACACCAATAGCAAAAATAGCTAGCACCGTTGACACTAACTTACCCATTCGCACCAAAACCGACTCCTCAGCGTCCTGATTGATATAACGTTTGTAAATCCCCAAACTAAAAATAGTCGCTGCACTATTCAAGGCACTATTAAAAGTACTGAGTACCGCTCCCATTACTACCGCCACGAAAAAGCCGGTCAACCAGAGTGGTAGCACTTTTTTCAATAGCAAGGGATAAACACTATCCTGATCATCATAATAGGTATCACCGAAATAATAAAAAGCAATGATTCCAGGCAAAACAATCACCAAGGGAATCAGTATTTTCAATACGCCAGTAAATAACAATCCTTTCTGCGCTTCCTTCAAGCTCACCGCTCCTAATGCCCTTTGGATGATCGACTGGTGCATCGTCCAAAAGTAAAGCTGATTAATGATCAGTCCGGTGAACAACACACCAAAGGGTAATATGGCTTCGCGTGCGCCAGGCCCTACTGAGGGTTCATCGCTAATCACATCAAATTTGCCTGGGCTATTTTGAAAAACCTTCGTCAAACCTTCAAAAATATTTCCATCTCCGATATCCAACAAGGCCAACAAGGGAACCAAAAGCCCCGCAACTAACAGCCCAAATCCATTGATCGTATCGGTATAGGCGACCATCTTCAAGCCTCCAAAAATAGCATAGATCCCACCTAATGTTCCCACGACCAGCACCGTGATCCACAAGCCTTGGCTTTTAGATACATGGAGCAAATTCGAAATTTCAAAAATACTCTCGATATTGATGGCTCCCGTATATAGTACGATGGGAAGTAGGGTGGTTACAAAGGATATAATCAACAATAATGCGATCAGGGTTCGGGTCAAGCCATCGAAGCGCTTTTCCAAAAACTCCGGAATTGTCGTCAGGCCCATTTTGAGGTAACGTGGTACAAAATACATGGCCGCGGCCACCAAAGCCAGCGCTGAAGTCACCTCCCAAGCGATGATGATGGCCCCATTTTTATAAGAAGAGCCATTCATCCCAATCAGGTGCTCCGTGGAGATATTAGTCAGTAGCATCGAGCCAGCAATAACAATGCCGGTCAAACTCCTTCCCCCCAAAAAGTAACCATCTTGGGTATTGAGTTTATCTTTTCGGAGCTGCCAGGTAGCGTAGAAGGCCACAAACCCAGTGAAGGCTAGAAAACTTAGAAACTGTAGCATATTGTTGGCTTTTCGTTAATGTCGAATTCATCCTGTAACAGCTCTAGTGCATGAGCCTATCTATCTTCTCATAGAGAAGTGTTGCTGTCAACACACAACATTGACGGGTGCTTTAGGAGGCCCTTATTTCCGCCAAACTTACGGGCCGGTTTTCCTTAACAGATCGCCAGGCCGCTAGACCAATCATCGTCGCCATCAACGCATCCTTCCCATCGACGGGCACGGCCCTCCCCTCCTTAATAGCGCTAATAAATGCCTCCATTTCGCGCTGATAGGCATCCCTATAGCGTTCGAGAAAGAAATCGAGTAAAGGCGGTTGATGCGCGCCATCGCCATTGTATAAAATATGCGAATCTGGTTTTTGATTTTCGATATGTGCCATACCCTCAGACCCAAAGATTTCCAGGCGTTGATCATAGCCATAATTGGCTTTTCGGCTATTATCTATAGTAGCGATGGTTCCGTCCTCGAAAGTAAGATTGACGATCGCCGTATCCACATCACCAGCCTCTCCGATCGCCGGGTCTACTCTTACCTTTCCGATGGCATATACCTCCTTCACCTCACTTCCCACAATAAATCGAGCCATATCAAAATCGTGGATAGTCATATCCAAAAATAGACCTCCTGATCGCTCAATATACGAAATGGGTGGGGGCCCCGGATCCCGGCTGGTAATCTTCAAGATATGAGTTTCTCCCACTTTTCCCGCCGCTACTAGGTCCCTGATTTTAGCAAAATGGACATCAAATCTCCGATTGAATCCTACTTGTAATTTGACGCCCGCTTTTTCTACGATAGACTGTATTTTTTGGATCGCTTCTACAGTCATATCCAGCGGTTTTTCGCAAAAAATATGCTTGCCTGCTGCGGCTGCTTTTTCTATACAATCGAAATGCGTATCGGTAGGCGAACAAATGATGACTGCATCAATTGTTGGATCATCAAAAATTTGTTGATAGGCGGGGCCTACATTTGGCACGCCCAAATCTCTGGCAAATTGTTGCGCGCTAGGATCAGGATCGGTCGCCATTTGCACCGATACCCCTTCTAATTGGACTAGATTTTTGATGTGGATTTTGCCGATCCGCCCCAATCCGATCACGCCGACATTAATCTTGTTCATTATAGCTGGTTTTCTTTTGTTGTTAAAACTTGCGTTCCCAAGTCTTGAGCCAACGCTCTACGACTACTTTGGTCTGGGTGAAAAACTCGACCGCATGTCTTCCCTGGCCGTGCAAATCACCAAAAAAGCTATCCTTCCAGCCGGAGAAGGGGAACTCTGCCATTGGCGCAGCTACCCCGATATTGATACCAATATTGCCGGCCCAGGCATCGTGACGGAATTGGCGTGCAATGGCGCCACTACTCGTGAAGAGACAGGCCATATTGCCATAATTACCGCCATTCACTAATTCGATGGCTTGATCAATCGTATCTAGGTGGATGAGACTCATGACGGGGCCAAAAATTTCAGTCGTCGCTATTTTCCCACCCAAGGGTACGTCTTCCAAGATCGTTGGCGCAATAAAGTGGCCATTTTCATAGCCCGACACTTTCACATTCCGACCATCGAGCAATAGCTTGGCTCCTTCGGCCACGCCTTCTCCAATCAAGCCATTGATCCGCGCTTTGCTTTCGGCCGTGATCACAGGCCCCATCGAGACCTCATCCGCCAGGCCAAATCCAGTCACCCTATTCTTCGTCAATTCTACGATACTATCGGTTACGGTCTGATGTTCCCCAATCGTGACCACCATAGAAGCCGCCAGACATCGCTGTCCCGCACAACCATAAACACTATCCGCTACGATTTGTGCCGTGGTTTCTATATCAGCATCGGGCATTACAATAATTGGGTTTTTGGCCCCGCCCTGTGCTTGCACACGCTTTCCATTTTGCGCTGCTTTGGCGTAAACATAGCGAGCGATAGGCGTAGAACCCACAAAACTAATTGCCTTGACATCAGGGTGCTCCAATAAGGTATCGACACTCTCTTTGGCACCATGCACCATATTGAGTACGCCAGGAGGTAAGTCCAATTGATCGATTAATTCAAATACTTTTTGCATCGTCAATGGCACTTTTTCCGAAGGCTTGACAATGAAAGTATTTCCACAAGCAATCGCATAGGGCAGAAACCAAAATGGAATCATCCCTGGGAAATTGAAAGGGGCGATACATACACAAACACCCAACGGTTGGCGAATCATAAATTCATCAATCCCTCTGGCAATATCTTCCGAAAATTGGCCTTGCATAAGCGCAGGAATGCCGCAAGCCATTTCTACATTTTCTATCGCTCGTTGCATCTCTCCCTGTGATTCCCCATAGGTTTTGCCACACTCCAGGGTGATCGTGCGTGCAATCTCCGCCCGGTGTTCTTCCAGTAAGGTTTTAAACTTAAAGAGATACTGAATACGATGATGGGCGGGGGTGTTACGCCAAGCCGGAAAGGCTGCGTTAGCCGCTGCCACCGCTTGATTCACGTCGGCCGCTCCACCTGCTGGTACTTGGGCTAATACTTCCAGCGTCGCAGGATTATCCACCCCGATAAAATCATCTTTATGGCTACGGGTCCATTCCCCCTTGATATAGTTTCTAAGTTGTTGCATTTCGATGTCTATTTTTAAGTAAAACGGAGCTTTACAATCCTCCTTTTTCATCAGCAAAGGCGAGGGCTTCGGCTAGTGTTGGCATGAAATTGGCGCAACCGTGCTGGGTGACCAATATCGCTCCACAGGCATTGCCCATTCGGGCTGATTTGTACAAATCCCAATTTTGCATACAGCCATAAACAAAGCCAGCAGCAAAGGCGTCTCCTGCTCCTAGTATATTTAGGATTTCTACTGGAAAACCAGGAACGCGGACTTCTTCTTTCCCTTTTTCAAAAATAGAAGCGCCTGCTGCCCCTCTTTTCACGATTAGTACTTCCACGCCCAAAGCCAAAATCTTTGCTATAGCCTCATCAATATCGCCCTTAATCTCCGGCGCGGAAACCTGCTGATGCTTAATAGTAATCTGCTTGCTGTCTTGCAAACTCGCCGCCAGTATTTCCTCTTCTGTACCTATAGCTATTTCTACTTTGGGTAAAAGGGCACGTACCATCACCCCATAAGCGCGAGGGTCAAACCATTGATCGGCGCGAAAATCGAGATCGAGAAAAACGCGGGTGCCCTTCCTCAAGGCTTCTTCCGCCGCAAAAAAGGTAGCCGTTTTACTGGGGTCTTTGCTCAAAGCATTCCCAGACAAGACCACTGCTTTGAATTGTTGCAGATTGGCCGCCAAGACATGATCGATGGTCAGTTGCAAGTCAGCGGCATTGTCCCGGTAAAAGACCAAAGGAAAACGGTCCGGGGGTTCGATACCCAGCACCACGGCTGAACTTCTCGTACCACTAATCGTAGGGATATACTGTGTATCCACTCCTTCTTTATCCAAAAACCGTTTAATAAAAGTGCCCACCTTATCGTCGCCTATCGCAGTGAGCAGCGCCGTTTTCAATCCCAATCGGCAACTTCCCACGGCAATATTTGTTGATGAACCACCCACAAAAGCACCAAAGGCAGTAATGTCTTCGAAGGCAGCCCCCAAGTCATTTGAATATAGGTCGATGGAGGAACGTCCGAAGGTCAATACATCATATTTCTTTTCAGTTGACATAGTCGTCATTCATTTTTGTGCCCATTAATCGAAGCTGAAAAATTGGAGGCTAGGTCTAAACCTTAACCCAATAAACCCTAAACATATCCCTTGACCAAGCCTCAGATAAGATTTACGCATTATTCATATCAGCAGTGACCATCGGGAGCCGAGGATCTTGTCCTTTCCAGGTGCCATAAATCCATTTGTGATCTGGATCGTCTGTATTAGCTAAGGATTGATCACTTCCAGTCAGGAAATTGAGATAATAGACATTGTAACCATGCCCTGCCACGACGGGATGATACCCTTTAGGAACCATTACGAGGTCGTCGTTTTTGGGTCTGACCATTTCATCTAGGCTGCGATCACCGGTATACACTTGTTGTATCGCATAACCCTGCGGTTTATCTATTTTGTAGAAGTAGGTTTCTTCGAGTCGAGCTTCGAGCACATTGCCGTCTGCGTCTACTATTCTTTCATCATGCTTATGTGCCGGGAAAGAGCTCCAATTACCCGACGGGGTGTAAACTTCAACACACACCAATCGATGGCAATTAAAGCCCGGTTGTAGCAAACTAGTAATTTGTCGGTTGGCATTGTCGCCGCCGCGCAACTCTACGGCACACTCTTCGGGTTGCTTGAGGTAAGGAGGATGATCTTCATCTGTCTCACACCAGCCAATACCGAGGTCTAATTCATCGCTTTCCGCAGTAAGGGTGAATTGGGTGTGCCGAGATAGGTAAAGGGTATGAGCTACGCCACTGAAGACGTCTTTTCGACCATTTGTCGTTTTCCACTCTCCTTTATCAGACTTGACGGAGAAGTTTCCACTCAGCAAAACAATGGCATATTCGTTATCGCCGGTGTTTTGGGTCCACTGTTCGCCTTTCTTCATTCGGCGGGCTTGGAAATTGAGGAACTCCCAGTCTGCTTCTTCTCTTCTGACATCTTGGTAGATGCCGTTTTCATTCTCTGAATCGTTTAAAACGAGTAAAGGGCTTTGCTTTGATCTTTTCATAGATATTATGGGAAGTTGGTTTATCCTCCCCAATAATAGGATTTATGTACTAGAATCTATGTATTTCAGGCCCGTCAATATCAACGCAAACGTTTGATTTTTTGGGCGGGCTGGGTTTGAGCGGATGGCTTTCAGGGGGTAAAGCCCTCTACTATTTAGGCATCATACTTCTGGACATTTTACACCAAAACTGGGTTTAAAAGTTTAGGGTTGAAGGTTTATGCCAAAGAATTAAGCCCATAAACCTTATTTGTCCAGTAGTATGTTTGGACATTACAGACGGAGGCTTCGAATTTCTATTTATCATAAATTGGCGAGAGTCTACGTTATATTAATGGATGGAGAAATTGCCAGCGCCCAGACTTCAGCAGTTTTCCCAGTTACGCCAAAGAAACGGCTGAAGTCTTGCACCGCTAACACCCCAAATCACTGTCAACATGTTATTCCACAACCTATTAAAAACAAGTCTTTTTGCGCTATTCATTTTGTTCTCCACTTTCCTCATGGTACAAATTACCCTGCCCTATAGCAGCGGTAAACTAGACATTGATTTCCTCTTAACCAAGCAGCATATTATTCACCTCAAACATTATCGCGTAGCCTTCTACTGGCATATATTTAGTAGCCTTTTTGTCCTGCTAGCCGGTGCAGTACAATTCTCGCGGCCATTCCTCAGTAGATGGCCGCAGGTACACCGCTGGCTAGGTCGCGGCTATGTTTTCATCATCTTATGTATTAGTGGTCCTTCGGCCATGGTCATGTCTTTTTATGGCAATGGGGGATGGAATGCACGCATCAGCTTTATCCTACTGACCAGTCTTTGGTGGTGGTTTACGTGGAAAGCTTATCAAACCGCTCGACAAGGGGATTTTGAAAAACATGGCACATTCATGCTTCGTTCTTATGCCTTGACGCTTTCGGCGATTACACTGCGGATTTACCAATTTTTGTTGGGAAGTTTCTTTATACTTGAGCCCGTTTTTCAATACCGTTTGGTAGCCTGGTCCAGCTGGTTGATTAACCTTTTGCTAGCGGAGGTATTGATTCGGTGGTGGAGGGGGAAAGGAAGAAGCCAGGTGACAGAAGCCAGAAGCCAGATTGGCTAGGTAAAAGGCACCAGCACCATCTCAGCAGTCTCTTTTCCCGCTTCTGTCTTCTACATGTCTAGTTGTATGATCTGATTGATTGCTTTCTCCATATCGTTTACAGCATAATCATCTAATATCCAATGCTTGATTAGTTCCTCAGTCATTTTTTTTGACTCCTTGGATAAGACTATATCAATCACTAATTCATTGAATGCTTCCTTATCTACCTCCGGTTTGATCCGATCTATCCATGCGGAACAATCTACTTGTGCGTCCCCGTCGTCAGCCACTTGTATAATTCGGATAGCTTTGTTCAAAGAGGGGAAAAAAGCATTATAAATGGGGTTGCCATCATATTCCAACTTGCCATCCTGGTATTGGTTCAAATAGGGTCGGTATTCTATTTGATTCTCTCCCAGCATTCGATCCAAGGATCTCTTCCAGGAAGCACGCACCAGATTATAAACCCTTTTATCTTCTAAAAAAGTGGAATAATTTTTTTTTGACATAAGAGCGCAAATAATTGAAATGCGGCAACGAGACCTCGTAACAAAAATACCTCATATTTGGCAATATTGCAATGCAGTATATCAGAGGAACAAAAAATCACCCCTTCGCCTTCTTCTTCCCCTTCTCCGTCATGGCCCAACTAGGGTCGCGTCTCATCTTCTTAATATAGTCCACACGTCGGAAGCGCAAGGCCGACCAGTCTTCATCAATGGCAACCATTCGGACTCCCTCAAAATCTAAAGCACCAAAAGCTTCCCATCCTACATCGCGGGTAATATCACTTTTATACCTTTTAGAAGACTTTTTCGGATAAGCGATCCATAGCAAGCCATCCCCCTCTAGGGCATCATTGAGGCGAGTGGCCCATTGCACTAGCATTTCTTTTTTGGTAGCGAAAAAAAGCAGAAAGGAAGTGGGCTGCAAGCTGGTTTGGATAGTGACGGTACCGGCCATCGTGGCGCAGACTTCTTGAAAACTTTCAGGTGCATTCAAAACCACGATGGAGGATTGATCCTTTAGATTTAGTTTTTTAAAGGTGGGATGCATATGTATTTGATTTAAGCTACTAGATAGCTAAATTAAGTATTTCTCCAGTACTCTGCGCCAAAGTCTTCCTAAAAAGGTTTATTCTTCTTAACTTTAAAACCGAATTATTTAAACAAGACAAAACGATTAATCAAACCATAGCTAGGCACTAGCTCAGTATTCCATCAGGCGCTGTAACTACTATGCCAGGCTATCTCGAATATATCTATTCGAGTAAAAAACAGGTCATGCCAAAACCATCCACTTCGAGACATTTCTTTAGCGTATTTTCTTCCTTTTCTACTGAACTTAGGTTTCGCCATATCCTCTTCCTGCCCTTTACCTTGCTGGTGGCCCTTAGCACTACCATATGGAGTTGCCAAAAGAAAATCAGCAGTCAGCGTACGTCCTCATCCCAGCGCCACATGATACAAATTAAAAACCTTCCTGATCAAAAGCGGGTCGATGTCAATATCGACGGCCAATTGTTTACCGCCTATCAATATCCCAACCACATTGCCAAACCTATTCTTTACCCGCTCCTGACAGCGAGTGGAAAGGCATTGACCAGAGGTTACCCCATTGAACCACGTCCTGGAGAAAGAGTAGACCACCCCCATCATGTTGGGCATTGGCTGAATTACGGAAATGTCAATGGGTTAGATTTCTGGAATAACTCTGAGGCTATCGCCGCTGAAAAGAAGCACCGCTATGGTACCATCGAGCATCAGGCTATTAAAGTGGCTAAGGCAACCAATGGGAAAGCACACTTGGCCGTATCGGCGGTCTGGAAAGCACCGGCTGGAGAAATGCTCTTGGATGAAGCCACTCAATTCATTTTTTCGGTGCAGGATGATATCCGTATTATAGAAAGGATTACCACCTTGACAGCCAAAGAAGTAGATGTATCCTTTAAAGATAATAAGGAAGGTATGTTTGGCATTCGAGTGAGTCGCGCTTTAGAATTCCCAACAGATAGACCCCAATTATTGGTGGGAGCAGATGGAAAACCCAATACAGAAAAAACGATCAATAATGAAGGGGTTTCGGGTAATTACCTCAGCAGTGAAGGATTAGAAGGAAGTGGCGTTTGGGGTACTCGCGCCAAATGGATGAAGCTCTATGGAAAACTGGACGGGGAAGCTGCCTCGATTACCATCGTAGATCATCCTTCCAATCCCGGTTATCCGACTTACTGGCATGCAAGGGATTATGGCCTTTTTGCCGCAAATCCCTTGGGCCAATCCGTTTTTTCCAAAGGCAAAGAACAACTTAACTTCAGTCTAAAAGCGGGAGAAAAAGTGACCTTCCGGTATCAAATATTAGTGCATTCTGGTAGCGAGCTATCAAAAACAAAAATAGATGACATTTCCGACCGCTTTGCTCGCTCTAATTAAGCAGATGTTTAAATCCGATAAATCAACGATTCATGCCAAACGCAATAAAGTATAGCGCATTTTTTCTTCTACTCTTATGGGCCTGCCAAGGAGAACAAGAGCCCCTCCCCCCTCCCAACATCCTCTGGATTACTTGCGAGGATATCAGCCCCAATCTGGGTGCTTATGGCGACACCTATGCTCGCACTCCAAACCTGGACCAATTGGCCAAAGAAGGCGTCCTTTATACCAATGCCATCGCTTCCGCTCCCGTCTGTGCTGTAGCTCGTTCTAGCATCATTACGGGCATGTACGCCTCTACCCAAGGCACTCAATACATGCGATGCAACGGTCGATTACCTGAAGGAATCCAGACTTATCCGGACTACCTACGTGCAGCTGGCTATTACTGCACCAACAACACCAAAACAGATTACAATCTGGCTATTAATCATAAAGCACTTTGGGATGACTCTAGCGATAAAGCGCACTGGCGAAATCGCCCAGACGAGCAGCAACCGTTCTTCAGTATTTTCAACTTCACTTCCTCCCACGAGAGTCGGGTCAATGATGCTGATCGATACCAACAGGCGGTGGCCAACTTGCCAGCCAGCAGCCTGAGAACACCAGGAGAGGTTCCACTTCCACCTTACTACCCCGATACCGACACCGTTCGGGAATTATGGGCTCGCTATTACAACATTATCACTGCAATGGATCAGCAGGTAGGTGAAGTTCTACAACAATTGGAGGAGGATGGACTGGCGGAAAATACCATTATCATCTTTTACGCTGACCACGGAGCAGGTATTCCCCGCCACAAACGCTGGTTATATGATTCAGGCCTGCGTGTGCCCATGATTGTCAAAGCACCTAAAAAATATGCGCATTTAATCCCACATCCGCAAGGTCAATCTACCGATGAGTTAATCAGTTTTATTGATTATCCTCCTACTGCGCTTCATCTAGCCAATATCCCCGTACCGGCCAATATGCAAGGCCGTGCCTTTCTGGGAAAAGATCTAAGTCCAGAACGAAAATACACCTATGCCGGAAGGGATCGCATGGACGAGCGTTACGATATGCAAAGAGCAGTGCGCAGCAAGACCCATAAGTACATTCGCTACTATGAGCCTTATCAGCCCTTTTGCCAGTACATGAACACGCCAGAAAAGGGAGGCATCATGCAGGAGATCCGAGAAGCTGCTAAAGCCGGGACTCTACCTGCCGCAGGCCAACACATTGTTGCTCCTTTCAAACCGAAAGAGG
>Ga0070727_10003181_pt1 | contig 15165 bp, 16 predicted proteins | sample tdAd472_FD_66722 | JGI IMG/M metagenome (GOLD analysis project Ga0070727, IMG submission 66722) | Marine sediment microbial communities from the Atlantic coast under amendment with organic carbon and nitrate - tdAd47.2 | ecosystem: Environmental > Aquatic > Marine > Coastal > Sediment | place...
GGTTGGTATTGGCCAGGAAGGTGCTCTGGCGCTTGAACGTGAACGGGATGGCGCGCCCGTAATAGTCGGTGAAACCCGCTTCGGCGAGTTCGAACAGGACCTGATGATCCGTCGCCGAGTCCAGGTCGCCAAGATGGCGGCGAAACGGTTTGCCGGTGGTGACGATGGACTCGATCGGGCTGCCCTTATAGGCGTCGGAGGACCAGATGTTGTGGCTCGACCGGCGGTGGGAAATCATGCCCTCGCCATGCACCCACAAGACCCGTTCGGCGGCGAATTCCGGATGCAATGTCCTGAACGTCATCGCCATGCGCATTATAGGGCTGCCTGCGTCCACCAGGGCGCCCGCCAGGCCGGACGCGAAGCTGTCCAATGTCTGGCGCTCGCGGCCCGCCGTGATCATCCAGTCGACGACCGGCTCAAGGGTCCATTCTTTTCCGTTCAACGGTCTTGTATCCTCAGCGCGTTATCGTCGTTCGAGCGGCTCAACTGTACCGCGCGGCATGTTCCGAACCGGCGCCGCGCCCAAGGGTGTGTTTGTCGATGGCGACCGCCTTGATCAGCGCGAAAACCGGTGAACCCACCTGCAATCCCAATTCGTCCAGCGACTTCCGCGTGATCCTCACGCGCAGGGGCGCCCCGATATCGACGGAAATCTCCACCATGGCGTCCGCCGCGGCATCCCCGCGTGTAGGTATGCGCTCGCCGATCTCCCGCACAGTGCCGCTCAAGATGTTTTGAAAACTCGTGCCGACGGGTTTTTGGATGGCCAGCGCCACGTCCCGCGCGCGGATGCGCAGGCGCAGCGATTTCCCGGTCGGCAGGGAGAGTTGAGGAACGCGAATATCGCCGCCGGGTGTGTCCAGGATGGTCAGGCCGTAGGTATCGTCCCGGTCCTTGACGGTGGCGGCCAGAACCGACCCGGCCTCATACCGTCCGGTCAGCGGGTAGAGGTCCAACCGGCTGGTGATTTCCCCGACATCGCCGCTGGCGGCGACCCGCCCGCCATCGACCAGCACCATCACGTCCGCCAGCCGGACCACTTCCTCCAGCGAGTGGCTGACATAGATGATCGGCAGGTTCAGTTCGTCGCGCAGGCGCTGGATGAAGGGCAGGATCTCAGCCTTCCTGGCCCCGTCCAGGGAAGCCAGCGGTTCGTCCATCAACAGGATCTGCGGGTTGGACAGAATGGTTCTGCCGATGGAGACGCGCTGTTTCTCGCCGCCCGACAAGTCCTTTGGCCGCCGATTCAGAAGATGGCCGATGTCCAGGAGTTCGGTGATCTGTTCCAGCGCGAAGCGCGCGCCGGATGGCCGGCCCGCTCCGTAGAGCAGGTTGGATTTCACGGTCATATGCGGAAACAGGCGCGCATCCTGGAAGACGTAGCCGATATTCCGCTTATGGGGGGGAATGTCGATGCCGGCGTCGCTGTCGAACAGCACGCGCCCGTCGATTACGACCTTGCCGGTATCGGGACGCAACAACCCGGCGATCATGTTGATGATGCTGGTTTTTCCGCAGCCGGACCGGCCGAACAGGGCGACGATGCCGGCTTCGTCCTCGTCGAGACCGACATCCACATCGATCGCGAAGGCGGGGAAACCCTTGGTGACGCGGACTTCGATCATTCCGCTTCTCCAATGGAGCGGCGGATCCGCCTTGCCATGACTTCCGAGGCGATCATGGCGACGAGGGCCACGGCGATGGAAATCCCGGCCAATCGCGCTGCCGCCGCTTCGCCGCCGGGCGTCTGGATCTGGGCGTAAAGGGCCAGCGGGATCGTCTGCGTCTCACCCGGAATGTTGGAGACGAAGGTGATCGTCGCCCCGAACTCGCCCAGCGCCCGCGCGAAGGCCAGCAGCGCGCCGACCAGGATGCCGGGGGAAATCAGCGGCAGGGTGACCGTCGCGAAGACCTTCATCGGCCGTGCGCCCAATGTCTTCGCGGCGTCTTCCAGGCCCCTGTCCACGCTTTCGATGGCAAGCCGCATGGCGCGGACGGCAAGCGGCAGGGCCATCACCGCCGCGGCGACCGCCGCGCCTTTCCAGGTGAAGGCGATGCTGACGCCGAATGTATCGTAGAGCCAGGCGCCGAGGACGCCCTTGCGGCCCAGCAGGACGAGCAGCAGATAGCCGATGACGACCGGCGGGACGACCAGGGGGAGATGGATGAATCCGTCGAGCAACGCCTTGCCGGGAAAACGGTATCGCGCCAGCAGGAAGGCGAACATCAAGGCAACGGGAAGGCAGCCCAGCATCGACACGAAGGCGACGCGCAGGCTGAGCGCCAGCGCCTCCCACTCGGCCGGTGAAAGCAGATCCGTCACCCGTTATCGTCCTTTCGTCACTTTTCCGACATCACTGCCCATGGGGAAGCGGTTCGAAACCGTAGCGACGAAACATGGCTGCCGCGTCCGCACTCTGCAAGGCGGCGAGCAAACCGCGCGCCCTGTCGGAGAGCAGAACGGCGCGGTAGACGACGGGGTCGTGAAGACCGGGGTCGATTTCCTCTGCGATGCGCAGACGGTCCGAACCGACGGCGTCGCTGCGATAGACGATGGCGCCGTCGACCTCCCCGCGTTCCACGAAGGCGACGGCCGTTCGGACATTCGATCCGAAGACCAGGCGCGGCGTCAAACCGTCCCAAAGCTTCAGGGCGGTCAGGGCCTGCTTGGCGTATTGGCCGGCCGGAACATGAGCCGGATCGCCCAGCATCAGGCGGCCAGCGCCGGCGAAATCCAGCAGGGTCCTGGGGCTGCTATCCGCGGTGGGAACGACCAGGACCAACCTGTTTTCCAGCAGATCGGCGGTGCGGTCGGGGGAAAGGCCCAGATCCTCGACCAGCCAATCGGCCCAGTGCGGATTGGCGGACAGGAACAGGTCCGCCGGGGCGCCCTGGGAAATCTGGCGGGCCAAGGTGCCGCTGCTGGCGAAAACCGGGACAAGGCGGTCGCCGTCGATCTCGCCTCCATGTGCCTCCAGGAACGCGGTCAGGACGGGCTGCAGGCTCGCCGCGGCCATGACGTGCAGGTCCTCCGCCCGCGCCTGCGGGTAAGCGAACGAGGCGATGGCGAGGAATGCGGCGGCGAGGGTGCCGGCGAAACGGCAGGCCATGGGCTAGCTCCGCGCCGCGTTCAGGCGCTTGAATCCCGCCGTCAGGTCCTCGATCAGGTCGTCCGGATCCTCCAGGCCGACATGCATGCGCAGCGTCGATCCATTCGCTTCCCATTTCGTCGCGGTCCGCATCTTGGACGGGTCGCTCGGCAGGATAAGGCTCTCGTAGCCGCCCCAACTGGCGCCCATGCCGAACAGTTCCATCCCGTCCAGCATCGCGGCGAGCGCGGCGCGGTCGGTGCAGTCGACCACGAAGCCGAACAGCCCGCTGGCACCGGTGAAATCGCGCTTCCAGATTTCATAGCCCGGATCGTTCGGCAGGCCGGGATGCATGACACGGGTGACCTCCGGCCGGTCGCGCAGCCATTCCGCCAGTTTGATGCCGTTTTCATGCTGCCGCTGCATGCGCACCGCCATGGTCCGCAGGCCCCGCGTTCCCAGATAGACGTCGTCCGGGCCGGCGCAATTGCCCTGCTGCATGAAGGTGTCCAGCACCTTCGGATAGGCTTCCTCGTTGCAGGCGATGGTGCCCAGCATGGCGTCGGAATGGCCGACGATGTATTTCGTCGCCGCCTGAACGGAGACGTCGACGCCGTGCGTCAGCGGCTTGAAGAAATACCCGCCCGACCAGGTGTTATCGATGGCGGTCGGCACGCCGTGCTTCTTGGCGGCGGCGACGATGGCCGGAACGTCCTGCATCTCGAAGGTCAGCGAGCCCGGCGCTTCCATCCAGATCAGATTGGTGTTCGGGCGGATCAGTTTTTCTATGCCGCCGCCGATCAGCGGGTCGTAGTATTCCGCTTCGATGCCGAGCCGCGCCAGCAGCCCGCTGGCGAATTTCCGCGTCGGGAAATAGGTGCTGTCGGTCAGCAGGATATGGCCGCCCGCCTGCACGAAGCTCATCAGCGTCGTCGTCACGGCCGCCAGGCCGGAGGGCGCAAGCACCGTGCCATGCGCTTGTTCCAAGGCGGAAACAGCCTCTTCCAGCGAAGATGTTGTCGGCGTGCCTTTCCGACCGTAAACATATTTCCGGTCGCGGCTGTCGAAATCCGCCAGAGTCGGAAAGAGGATCGTGGAAGCATGATAGACCGGCGTGTTCACCGCGCCGTGGTTTTCATGGGGATGCCGGCCCGCATGGGTCAGTTTGGTATCGTCTTTCATCGGAGGTCCCGCGGATTTTGTCGTTCGGTGGCGGCTAGAGTGCAGCGCGTGGGGCCATGGAGCAAGCAGGGCGGAGCAAACGGCGGACATGGAAGAGGCGGAAGTCGAAACAGTCGTGATCGGGGCCGGGGTCGTCGGCCTTTCCTGCGCGCGGTCGTTGGCCATGGCGGGCGACGACGTCATCGTTCTGGAGGCGGCGGACGCCATCGGCACGGAAACCAGCAGCCGCAACAGCGAAGTCATCCATGCGGGCATCTACTATCCGACGGGAAGCGACAAGGCGAAGCTCTGCGTCGAGGGCAAATGGATGCTCTACGACTATTGCGCCAGCCATGGCGTGCCGCATTCCAATTGCGGCAAGCTGATCGTCGCGACGGAAGAGGCGCATCTGGAAAAGCTTCAAGCCATCCTGGACAAGGGCGCGGAAAACGGCGTCGACGACCTGGAACAGATATTGGCGAACCAGGCGATCGCGATGGAACCGGCGCTGTCCTGCATCGCGGCCATCAATTCGCCGTCGACCGGTATCGTGGACTCGCATTCCCTGATGCTGGCCTATCAAGGCGACGCGGAAGACCACGGCGCGATGATCGCCTTCAATTCGCCGGTGATCCGGGGTGAGGTGACGCCGACCGGCATCGTTCTGGATGTGGGCGGCGAAAACCCGATGCGCCTCAAGGCGAAGAAGGTGGTCAATTCAGCGGGCCTGCACGCCATGCACCTGGCGGAGAAGATCGAAGGCCTGGACCCGGCCAAGATCCCGCCGACCTTCTATTGCAAGGGCAGCTATTTCACGATGGCGCGGAAAAGCCCCTTCACGCGGCTGATCTACCCGATGCCGCAGGCGGCCGGCCTCGGCGTGCATGTCACGCTCGACATGGGCGGGCAGATCCGCTTCGGGCCGGATATCGAATGGGTCGAGGAAATCGATTACGAGGTCGACCCGTCGCGCGGCGACAGTTTCTACGAAGCGGTCCGCGCCTATTGGCCGGCCCTGCCGGACGGCGCGCTGGAACCGGGCTATTCCGGCATCCGCCCGAAAATCGCGAAGCCCGGCGGGGCGGGATTGGATTTCATGATCCAGGGCCCGGAGGAAACCGGCGTCGACGGTTTCGTAAACCTGTTCGGCATTGAGTCGCCGGGCCTCACGTCATCCCTCGCCATTGGCAAGCGGGTTCAGATCCTGCTCACCTAGCCCGGAATGATCCCCAACTTCTTCGGGTCGGGGACTTTCTTCTCTTCCCGCGCATAGGGCGTGAAGCCCGCCTTTTGATAGGCGCCGAGCGCGGAGGGGTGATCGAGCGTGCAGGTGTTGACGGTCAGGCGCTTTGGCGCGGGATCGCGGTCCCAGGCGGCGTGGACGGCCCAGTCCAGCAGATAGGGGCCAAGCCCCTTGCCGATGAAATCGGGCATCAGGCCGAAATAGGCGATGTCGGCCTCGTCCGGCATGTCCCGGAAATCCAGTTCCACGAAACCCGCCGGCACGCCGCCTTCGGACAGGACGTAGATTTCCACGTCCTCGTCCGTGATGATGTCCAGAATCTGCTCGTCGCTCATTTTGCGGCGTTCGAACCACAGCCACGGATCACCGACCGTGTGCTGGATGTACCGGTAATAGCCGACCGTCGGGTTGTGCAGGCGGACCAGCGACAGCGGCATGCCGGTTACCGGCATGGGCCGGGGCGGGGCGGTCGGGCGGGATGTCATCTCCAGGAAGGTGATCGTGACGTCCAGCAAATCGGTATCGGGGGCGGCCCGCGTGATCCCCAGATGCGGCTCGTCCTGGGCCGCCGGCGGCTCGATCAGCCATTTCGCCATCAGCACACGGTCTTCGACCCTGTAGCCGACCGCTTCGTAGAAGGCGGCGACGGGCTTGTTGCTGCCCCGGATGATCAGTTCGACCTTCGGGCAGCCTTGGGCGGCAAGCCATTTTTCCGCAGCGGTCATGATCTTTCGGCCGACCCCTGCGCCGCGCAGGTCGGGATGCGTCGCGATGTAATAGAGCCAGCCGCGATGGCCGTCGAAACCGCACATGGCCGACGCGACGATATCTCCGTCATCGACCCCGACGAATATTTCCGATGCCGGGCTTCGGCGCGAGAGGTCGATATCGGCGGCCGGGTCGTTCCAGGGCCGGATCAGGTCGCAAGCGCCCCATAGCGCGACCAAGCCTTCTTCGTCACCGTCCCGGATCGGTCTGATTTCCATGCCTGCACCCATGCTATTCGGACTGACTAGACTTCGATGGGAAGCTCTTCCCGCGATCCCCATTCGGACCAGGACCCGTCATAGACGGCGGCGTCCTCGCGTCCCAGCACATAGAGGGCGAGCGCAAGATTGCAGGCGGAAACGCCGGACCCGCAGGAACAGATGATCGGGTTTTCCAGGTCGATGCCGGCACCGGTGAAGATATTCTTCAACTCTTCCCCGTGTTTCAGCGTTCCGTTGTCGGACAGTATCTTCTGGAACGGGATGTTGAAGCTGCCGGGGATGTGCCCGGAACGCAGACCGGGGCGGGGTTCGGGATCCTGCGCCAGGAAACGGCCGGCCGACCGCGCGTCGATGATGTCCGCCGTCTCCAGCGCGTCCAGGACGTGCTGCGCGCTGCGGACCAGATGCGGATGGAAGGTGGCCCGGAACTTGGCCGCTTTTGCCGGGGCGGGCGCCGTGGTCTCCACTTGCCGGCCCTCATGTTCCCATTTCGGCAGGCCGCCGTCCAAGACCGCGACCTTCTCATGCCCGAAGGTGCGGAACATCCACCAACAGCGCGAGGCGGAGAAGATCCCGTTCACATCATAGGCGACGACGAATGTGTCGTTCGACACACCAAGCGCGCCGACTTCGCGTTCGAACCGGTCGGGGGAGCACAGCATGTGCGGCTGATCGGCGTCGGGATCCTTGATCTTGCCGTCGAAGTCGAAGAAGCGCGCACCCGGGATGCGCAGCCCTTCGAACTCGGTCGCGGCGTCGCGCTTGACCGTCGGCAGGTGATAGCTGCTGTCCAGCACCACGACCTTCGGGTCGTCCAGATGGTCGGCAAGCCATTCCGTGGAAACGATGGGTGTCGGATAGGCGTCGGTCATGTCTCGGCTCCGCTGCCGGCGGGGCAAGCCCGCCGGATGAATGAGAGGAAGAATCAATCGGTGTCGAAAACGATGTTCACGCGGCGGTTCCGCTTGCCCTTGTTTTCGATCTTGGAAACCAGCACGCGGCCGATTTCGCCGGTGCTTTTCACATGCGTGCCGCCGCAGGGCTGCAGGTCGACCCCGTCGCCGATCTTCAGCAGGCGGACCTTTCCCGACCCGCGCGGCGGCTGGACCGACATGGTCCGGACGAGGTCTGGATTGGACTCCAGTTCCTCGTCGGTGATCCATTGCGCGGTGACCGGATGGTCTTCCTGGATCAGGCCGTTGAGCTTTTCGGTGATTTCGTCCTTGTCCAGCGTGTGCTCGCCGACATCGAAGTCCAGGCGGCTCTTGTCGATGCCGACCTGACCGCCGGTGACGCCGCAGGGAACGATGGCGCAGACCAGGTGCATGCAGGTATGCATCCGCATCAGCTGATGGCGGAAATCCCAATCGATTTTCCCGTGGACCTTGGTTCCGGGGGCGAGCGTCGGCGCGCCTTCCTCCGGCACATGGACGATCTCGCCCTCGGCCTTGATGGTCGTGCCGATGGGGACGACCGTGCCGTCCTCGGCGGTCAGCGTGCCTTTGTCGCCGGGCTGGCCGCCGCTGGTATAGTAGAACAGGGTCCGGTCCAGAACGATCCCGCCGCGATCGTTCACCGCCGTGACGGTGGCGTCGAATTCGGTTTGATAGGCATCGTCGCGGAACAACAGCGCCGTCATCGGACCCTCTCCCTCTTCCCGGTTGTCTTGCCCCAATCTGTGGCGGAAGCGGCAGGGCAAGGCAAGGCTGAATGCCTTACCCCGCCGCGCCGCGGCCGGGACAGGACGTCACAGCCAGTCGGGAACCGGCAGTTCCTTGGATTTGAGGAATTCCGGATTGAACAGTTTCGACTGATACCGCTGGCCGCCGTCGCACAGGACCGTGACGATGGTGTGGCCCGGCCCCATCTTCTTGGCCAGCTTGATGGCGCCCATGACGTTCAGCGCCGCGGACCCGCCCATCAGCAGCCCTTCGTGCTTCAGCAGGTCGAAGCAGACGGGCAGCCATTCCGTGTCGGGCACCTGGAACGGTTCGTCCACTTCCAGCCCTTCCAGGTTGCCGGTGATGCGGCCCTGGCCGATGCCCTCGGTGATGCTGGTGCCTGCGCTCGAAAGCTCGCCCTTGGTGAAATAGTTGTACATTGCCGCCCCCATCGGGTCGGCCAGGCCGATGACGATGTCCTTTTTCTTGGACCGCAGATATTCCGCCATCCCGGCAAGCGTGCCGCCGGTGCCAACCGCGCAGATGAAACCGTCGATCGTGCCGTTCGTCTGCTCCCAGATCTCGGGTCCGGTGGACCGAAGATGGGCGTTCCGGTTCGACAGGTTGTCCCACTGGTTGGCGTAGAGCACGCCGTGCTTCTCCGTCTTCGCCAAGTCTTCCGCGGTGCGCTTGGCGACATGGACGTAGTTGTCCGGGTTCTTGTAGGGCAGCGCCGGGTTTTCGCGCAGTTGCGCGCCGCACAGGCGCAGCATGTCCTTTTTTTCCTGGCTTTGCGTCTCGGGAATGATGATCAGGGTTCGGTAGCCGCGCGCATCGGCGACCAGCGCGAGGCCGATGCCGGTGTTCCCCGCGGTGCCTTCGACGATCAGGCCGCCGGGTTCCAGTTCCCCGCGTTCCTCGGCGTCCAGGATGATGTATTTCGCGGCGCGGTCCTTGACCGACCCGCCCGGATTCAGGAATTCGGCCTTGCCCAGGATGGTGCAGCCCGTTTCCTCGGAAGCCTTCCTCAATTTGATCAGCGGCGTGTTGCCCACCGAATCGACGAAACCGTCACGTATTTGCATGCCTCTCGCTCTTCTTCGTTTTCTTGGTGTGGTTTGCCGGACCAGGGGCGGCCCACCGTATTTGGGAAGAGATTATGTATCGACCCATTCGCGAAGCAACCTCTCACGATGGCGTGAAAGCCAGAGCAGCGGGACGGCGCCGAAGGCCGATTGGATCTTGCCGGTGTAGAAAAGCGCCATCGCATCGTCGAAGCGAAGAACCAGGACGCGGATGTTTTCGCCCTCGCTTTCCATGCCGTGGATGCCGCCGACGCCTTCGGTGGCGGCGCGCCCGATGAAAACATTGGTGCGTTCCGACAGCGCCCCTTGGGACGAAAGAAGCGGCCCCGCATAGTCGAGCGCGGAGACGGTGCACCCCGTCTCTTCGCCGACTTCGCGTTTCGCCGTTTCCGGGGCGTCTTCCCCCGGCTCCATCAACCCCGCGGGCGCTTCCAGCATCCAGGGAAATTCCTCGCCCGCCGCATAGGCGGCGGTGCGGAACTGTTCCACCAGAACGACTTCGTCCCGGACCGGATCGTAGGGCAGGCAGCAGACGCTCTGCCTGGCGATCAGCACTTCCCGCTCGATTTCCGGGCTCATGCCGCCGCGGAACAGTTCGAAACGCAGCGTGAAGACATCCATCTTGAAGAAGCCTTCATAGGCGCGGTCGCGCGCGATCACGTCGAACTTGGACGGCATGCTCACCTCCATTTCGCGCGAAGGGCGTCGCGGTGCAGCGCGAGCCACAGGATCAGGATCGCACCCGCCGAGGTCTGCGCCTTACCCTCGTCGACGAGCCGGATCGCCTCGTCGAAGGGGAGGGTGAAGACGCGGATATCCTCGGCCTCGTTGTCGAGCCCGTGAATCCCCCCAGCGCCTTGGCTGGAGGTGCGGCCGATATACATGGCGACCCGTTCCGAGGTGCAGCCGGGAGAAGGATACAGGTTCATCACGAATTCCAGATCGGTGATCGCGCAGCCGGCTTCCTCCACGGCTTCGCGGCGGACGACATCCTCAGGCGTTTCGCCGGTTTCCACGATCCCTGCCGGCGCCTCGATCAGCCAGGGGCGCGGGTCCCCCGCGGCGAGCGCGCCGGGGCGGAACTGCTCGATCAGCACGACTTCGTCCCGAACCGGGTCATAGGGCAGGCAGCAGGCGGATTGGCCGCGTTCGAACACCTCCCGCTGGACGACGGGGCTCAACCCGCCCTCGAACAGGGGATGGCGGAGGTGATAGGTGTCGACCCTGAAAAAACGGTGAAAAGGCGTTTCCTTGGCCACGAGTTCCACATCGCGGCGGCTGAACGGAGCGAGATCGGGCATGGGGCGGTTTTCCGGAAGCCGTGAAATTCTTTGTGTATGGACCCGGTTGCCGGCCTGTGATTCATAATCGGACAGGCGGCCATCCGGGGGAAACAAAAGCATGGCAGACATAGCAGTCCGGGATTGGACTGGCCACCGGAAGGGCGGCGTCTTGCGGAAATCGGGCAACCAACGGTTATGAGAATAGAGCGGATCGAAATCTCCCGGCACTCGCTGACCCTGGATCCGCCCTTCGCGGCGGCGTGGGACAGCCGGCCGCGCCGTGATTTCATTGTCGATATCGTTCGGGTCTATGCCGACGACGGCTCGGTCGGCATCGGCTCCGGCGACAGCATGGCGGGGATCGACGACTATCTGGATCATTTCATCGGCGCGAACCCGCGCGACATCGACCGGCATTTCAAGGTCCTAGACAATATCGCCTTCCATGTCGGCCGCCCCTGGCCGTTGGACATCGCCTTGTGGGACCTTTACGGCAAGGCCCAGGGGCAACCCATCTACAAGCTGCTCGGCGGCGCCAATGGCCGTATCCGCACCTATGCCTCGCTCGGCGTATTGCGGCCCGCGGCTGAATTGGCGGCGCAGGCCAGGCGACTGGCGGCGGCCGGGTTTCCGGCGTTGAAGATACGGTTTCACAGGCCGGATGTGGGCGAAGACCTTGCGGCGCTCACCGCCGTCCGGTCCGCCGTCGGCCCCGATATCCACCTCATGGTCGATTGCAATCAGGGTTGGCGCATGCCCTGGGACACGGAACCGCCCTGGACCTATGAGAAGGCGCTGAGCGTGGCGCGGGCGCTGGAGGGGCTGGGCGTCTATTGGATGGAGGAGCCGCTGCATCGCGGCGACTATGCCGGGATGGCGTCGCTTCGCGCGGCGACCTCGCTGATGATCGCGGGCGGCGAGATGACCCGCGAACTGCATGAATTGCGGACCCTCGTCGAGCGCCGCTGCCTCGATGTCCTGCAGCCCGACTGCGCCCTGACCGGCGGGATCACCGGGCTGCACCGGGTCGGTCTCTACGCCAAGCATAACGGTATCGTCTTCACCCCGCATACCTGGGGCAACGGCATCGGCTTGCTGGCGAACCTGCATCTGACGGCGGGCCTCGGCGGGGCGCCCTTCGTCGAGTTCCCTTTCGATCCCCCGGACTGGACGCCGGAACGGCGGGACTTTCCGCTGGCCCTGCCGCTGTTCCCCGATGCGCAGGGATACGTGACCGTGCCGGACGCGCCGGGCCTCGGCATCGAACTGAACGAAGAATTGCTGGAACGGACGCGGATCGGGTAGCGCCAAGGCAAGACGCGTCTTGCCGTCGGGGGCCGCATATCGAAGTATTGGCGAAGTCACGGGAGGGATTTTATGTCGAGCAATGGTTCGGTCAGCATCAGGCATGCGACCTCGGCGGACAAGGACGCGGTCGGCGACCTGGCGCACCGGCTGCTTCTGGACGTCGATGCGCCGCGCTTCGACCCGGCGGGCTATGCGTCGGTGGCGGCCGACCTGCTGGATTCCGACAGCGGCTTCATCGCCTATCTCGCCGTCACCGGAACCGGCGGCGGTGGGGGCGAAAAGGTGGTCGGGCTGATCACGCTGGCAGAAACCTGCGCGCTTTTCTCCGGCGGCCATTTCGGCGAGTTGCAGGAATTCTACATCGATCCCGAATACCGAAGCGGCGGGCTGGGGCAGCGCATGCTGCAGTTCGCGGTGGAGGAGGGGAAACGCCGGAAATGGCAGCGCCTTCAGGTCAACGCGCCGTCGCCTCAGAAAAGCCAGCGTTCCTACGACTTCTACAAGAAGGCGGGGTTCGAGGATATCGGCCCGCTGATGCGCTACTTCCTGTAGGGTGTTGCACCGTAGACCGGCAGGTCCTTCGGGGTCAGCAGGTAACGGCGCGCGACCTCCGCATATCCCTTGAACACATAACCGCCGTTGCGTCGGGCGATGGTCTGCTTGTTTCGCTCATAGACGGCGGGAATCTTGTGCCAGGCGAGCTTCGGCTGGGTGTGGTGGACCACGTGAAGGTTGTTGTTCAGGTAAAGCAGGCGCGTCAGCCAGCAGCCTTCGACGACGGCCGTGCGCTGCTTCTGCGAGTCTCCCGGGCGATGTTCCAGGAAGGAACGCATCAGCAGCAGGGATGTGCCGGGCAGGACGAAGAAGGCGAGATACATCCAAAGCGGCATGCCGCAGATCGCGACAATCCAGATCAGCAACACGGTGACGGAAAGGGCGTGGAACGACCAAACGGCGGTCCGCCGCATGTCGCCCGTCAGGATCAGTTTCGCTTCCGATTTCCAAAAACCCCAGGGCACGAGCACCGGCCCGAGCAGCAAGCGCCCGAGCAAGGTGTTGTTCGCGGTCAGCAATGTTTTGGAGTATGCGGAAAGCGAAGCCCATCTATCCGCCGGGACGTAGTAGGACTCGGGATCGTCCAGCGGGTCGGCAAGGGTGCGGCTGCGGTGATGCGCCAGATGCTGTTCCTTGTAGATCGGGTAGGCGATCCAAAGCGAAAGCGGCGGGAAGGCCAGCACGTCGTTGATCGCCTGATTGCGGGTCGGGTGGCCGTGGATCAATTCATGCTGCAGATGTCCGTGCCAGCAGGTCACGAAGGCGCCGGCCGGAAGCAGGACCCACCAGGGCAGCCCGGTTCCGAAATAGGTAAGGGCGAGCCAGGTTCCATAGATCACCGCGATCAAAAGCCAGGTCGGCCATTCCGCTGCGGTCGCTTTCAAGGCGGAGGCGGCGCCAATACGCACGTCGAGAGTTCCTCACGGTTTCGTGTTTATCCGCGAGGAACTTTTCATAAGGCTGTTGTGGTGCGCAATATGATCATAATAAACTAAACACCGCAGATGTTGCGCTAAATCACCACACTGATGGAAATGAAGCAATTATGCGAAGTTTTGAGCGCCAGGAAACCGTCCGGACCTTTCGGGAAAGGCTGCAAACGGCGATGGACCGGGTGGATATGTCCAAATCCGCATTGGCGAAGGCGGTCGGCATAGACCGCTCGACCATGTCCCAATTGCTGTCGGCGGATAACGACCGGCTGCCGCGGGCCGATACGGTGGCCGGCATCGCCGCGACGCTGCGGGTCAGCCTGGATTGGCTGATGGGGCTGACGGCCGACGAGCGGTCCCACGCGGCGATTTTGCAGGAGTCGATCATCTTCTCTCCCGCGACGCGGAGCCCGGTCGACGAAAACCTGTCGCGCTGGCATCAGGAATCGGCCGGCCGGAAAATCCGCTATGTGCCCTCCACACTCCCGGATCTGGCAAAGACGGAGAACACGCTGATCCACGAATATCAGGACTTCGCCTCCAAATCGACCGATCAGGCGATCCTGGCGACCCGCGACAAGCGCGCCTATTCCCGGCTGCCGGACACGGATATCGAAGTCTGCATGTCCACCCAGGGGCTGGAAACCTTCGCGGAAGGCAAGGGGATATGGACCGGCCTCAGCCTGGAGGCGCGGTTGGACCAGTTGTCGGAACTGCAGGCTCTGCTCCGTGAATTGTATCCGCGTCTTCGGCTGTATCTGTTCGATGGGCGAACGCATTATTCAGCGCCCTACACGATTTTCGGCATGCAGCGCGCGGCGATCTATCTGGGTCAGATGTATTTCGCCTTCACGACGCGGGAACATGTCCGGACCCTGACCAGCCATTTCGACGACCTGATCCGTGCGGCGACGGTCCAATCGCACGAGGCCGCCAATTTCATCGACGTCTTGCACGACCGTACCAGGGACGCGGCATGAACGGGCGGGTCTCCCTGCCGATGTACGACTTGCCGGGCCTGCAGACGGCCTGGGATGCCTGGTGGCGGGAGATGTGCCGGGCGATGGCGATGGACGGCGTGACCGGCTTGCAGGAAGGGCTGACACGCTGCCCTGACCTGATGGCCCATTGGCGGGATCCGTCGATGCGGTTGTCCCAGACCTGCGGCTATCCCTACAAGCTGGGCCTGGACCGCGACTGGCGGCTGGTCGCGACGCCGGTCTACGATGTCGCGTGGTGCGACGGGCCGCGATACCGGAACATCGTCCTGGTGCGGCGGGACGACGCCGCGGAAAGTCTGGCCGATCTGCGCGGCAGGCGGGTCGCCTTCAATAGCCGGGATTCCCATTCCGGCTATAACAGTCTGCGCTGGATGATTGCGCCCTTGGCCGAAGGGGGAAGGTTCTTCGGAGATACGGTTCAATCGGGCGGTCACCTCGCCAGCATCAAGGCCTTGTCGGCGGGGGAGGTCGATTGCTGCAGCGTCGACTGCGTCACCTTCGCCCTGATCGCCAAACACGGTATTGCGCCGACCGACGGGTTGCGCGTCCTGGCCGAAGGGCCCCTGGTGCCGGGCCTTCCCTTCATCGTTCCCCGGTCGACGCCGGAAGGCGAGGTTCTTGCGTTGAAGGCCGGCCTGATCGCAGCGGCCGCGCGCCCTGAAATGGCCGGTTTGAACGCCTTCCTGCTTGTGGACGGGTTCGCGGAGGTGCCGGAAAGCGGTTATGACGCGATTGCCGATATGGATGCCGAAGCCGCCGCCAAAGGGTACCCGGTTTTGAAATAGGCCGTCCCCGGCCGGTTCTAGAACCGCCGTGCGTCAGATCAGGAACGCGTCGTCGTCGTCTTCATCCTCA
>Ga0070727_10003184_pt1 | contig 15162 bp, 12 predicted proteins | sample tdAd472_FD_66722 | JGI IMG/M metagenome (GOLD analysis project Ga0070727, IMG submission 66722) | Marine sediment microbial communities from the Atlantic coast under amendment with organic carbon and nitrate - tdAd47.2 | ecosystem: Environmental > Aquatic > Marine > Coastal > Sediment | place...
TATACGACTTCGGGGTCGAGCGCAAAGTGTTGAGCAAGAGAAGACGGCGAGGGAAGAGTGCTGGTCATGTGACGATTCTACAAAGCTTCACATCCCAAGAAAACGCTTCCACCAACTACTCCTCTTAGGGGCACTCACTCTTCCTGCTTGTCTCCGTGCGAAGTGTGAATCCAATGCTGCCTGTGAAACGCGATCTGGCTGTCTGGGTGGCCAGGTATTTTTCCATTCAAGTTGGATGCGGATACGGCGTCCAAGGTCTCCATCCCAATCGGTTTGAAGACCGTGATCACCGAGCACACGACAGATGTGATGAGCCACCTCAACCGATCCTTCTTCAGTACCTTCTCGATCTCCGTAGTTCAGATACAGTCCGTCACCATCGACAGCGTTTTCTGTGTCTTGAACATGGTAAAAAGCAAATCCCCGCCATCGAGTCCCCTGCGACTCATCAAAGTCGATCTGTATCCGGACTTCAGCTGCGCCACAGCTTCCACAGCACGAGTAATGGTGCTGTGCCAAAATACCCTGCCCTTTGAGTGAATCAAAGGCTGCGCGCAATCGATCACAGTCGGTTGGGGTATTCCATTTTGCTTGAGATTGAACCTGAGCGTGAATCGCTTCGGATACCGCTCTTGTCGAAAATTCATCAACATCAGCGACACCTTCATCGCTCAGCATCTCTCGGACCATGTCGAGTACATAGTCCTCTGGTTCGTATCCAGTCGCAACGAGACGCCCTGCGTACGCCTTGGGATCCTCGATTGGGTCGAATTCGTAACTCATCAGCACGCTCTCCTGTCAATCAAAATCAACTCCATGCTACACTATTCCCATGAGCCAGCCCTACCGCGTGCGACTCGAGGCCTTCGAAGGCCCAATGGATCTCCTCCTCTACCTCATCCGATCGCATGAGGTCGATATCCATGACATCCCGATCTCCACGATTACGGACCAGTACATCGGGTTCCTCGACGATGTGGACCGGATCGATATCGATGTCGCGGGCGAGTTTCTTGTGATGGCTTCCACGCTCATGGAGGTCAAATCCCGCATCCTCGCCGCCGAAGCTGAACGCAAGGATCGCGAACAGGGTGATGACGAGGGTGAACGACCTGACGAACCCACGATTGATCCCCGCGCGGAGCTTGTTCAGCAGCTTCTTGAGTACAAAAAATACCGCGATGCCGCCGATGCGCTTCAGCAGCGACAGGAGACCTGGGAGAAGCGGTTCCCGGTCAAAGCCGCGGGTCTCGATGATGACGCGGTGCAGGCAGCAGCCGACGACCTAGGCGAGCTCGAGATGGAAGACCTCGATCTCTCCGACCTCGTCGAGGCCTTCCGTCAGATCCTGTCGAGCGTGAACTTCGATCGGTTGGGCGAGCACGAGGTTCTCTCCGATGACACTCCTCTCGAGGTCCACGCGAACAACATCCTTGAGAAACTCCAGCAACGAACCGGCTCTGGAACGAAGGGGGCGCTTGGGCTCCGTTCCATGATCGTCGGCAAGACCCGCGCCGAGTGCGTTGGGATGTTCCTCGCGATTCTCGTCCTCGTCCGCGATCAACGCGTGAGCGTCTCGATGAATGAGGGCGAAGTCGAGATGGAGCTCAAGGACGCCGACGACCAGAACCTGGAGATCGCGTCGGTGGTGGATGAGTTCGATTGATGTCTCACTACCCGATCCAGCTCCGTGAGGTCACTCAAGCCGACATCTCAGTCTTCTTCGATCATCTCCAGCACGCCCCCGCCCAGCAGATGGCGGCGTTCATCCACGAGCACCCCGAGGACCGCGCTGCCCACGATGCGCACTGGGTCAAGCTCCTCGCGAACGATTCGATCACGAAACGATCGATCGAGATGGTCAACCAGGACGGAGAGCCCAAGCTTGTCGGGCACATCATCAGTTTCACGATGGAAGGCGATCGCGAGATCACCTACTGGATCGATCACCACCATTGGGGCAGGGGCATCGCGAGCGAAGCGCTGCGTCAGTTCCTCGCGATCGAGCAGACCCGCCCGCTCTTTGGGCGGGCCGCCAAGGATAATGAGTCCTCGATCCGTGTGATGGAAAAGAACGGGTTCCAGCTCCTCCGGCATGAACGCGGATTCGCCTCCGCCCGGGGGGAGGAAGTTGACGAAGTTGTTCTGGTTCTCCGGGTTTAACAGATGAAGAGTGGGGGGGCGGGCTTGTTTTCCCCCGAATTCTCTTCGCTTCGAGCGAGAATCCGGGTTGAGAGGCTAAGGTATGGTCAAGCCATGTGGCGCGACAGGCCGATCTTTGTGGGTAGGAACGAAGCACAGGGCATCACACAGGGTCCACAGATATGAGCACCGACAACAGCAACAACAATAACAGCAGCTTCTCTCACGCATTCCTTCCGGGATTAATCCTTGGGATCATCGTGGGCGCTGTGGCTGCGACCTTCCTTCCCGTGCTGACGGGTCCGAAGATCCCCGCCTCAAATCCCTCAGAAGCGACTGTCGGCGACTCCACCCCGCATGATCGTGTAGATGATTCAATGAGCGACGAGGAGCTCCAGAAACTCATCGATGAAGCAGAAGAGCAGCTCGAAGACGCAGCGGAGGCCGGAGAGGACGCGATCAATGACGCCGCTGAGGAGATCGAGGGAAACATCCCGGGAACCCCGCCCAGCGACGGCTGATTCCTTAGGATCACAACCGAACAACACGCACAACCCCGCCTGTATGGCGGGGTTGTTTGCTACCATCATCCCATGAGCCCCGACGCGCGACAACTCATTGCACAGCATGCCAGAACCACCGAACTGCTCGGCGTCGATTTTCTGCCACTGGGGACACCGCCCGCGGCTTTGATCGACAATCAGCCTGCCGCTGGGATTGAAACCAAGCCAGCTCAGGAGCCCCCGCGATCCTCGCACACGGCCGCAGAGGAGCCCCGCTCGGAACAAGGACCCCGAGTTGACCCTATCGCGTTTGACACACTCCGAACACAGAGCGATGCGCTCCCCGATGCCGCATCCAGACTGGCGGCGCTCAAAGAGCGATACGAATCCGACGCGCCACATCGGCATTTCAATACCAGCTTTACGAACATCGTGTTTGGTGAGGGTGCAGCCGACGCGGACCTGATGTTCGTTGGCGAAGCGCCGGGGGAACAGGAAGACCAGACCGGACGCCCGTTCGTTGGTCGAGCAGGTCAACTTCTTGAGAAGATGATCGTCGCGATGGGCTATTCGCGAGAAACGGTCTACATCTGCAATGTGCTCAAGACCCGCCCACCCAATAACGCGACACCCACGAGTGAGGAAGCACGCCTGTGTGCCCCGTATCTCCTTGAGCAGATCAGGATTATCGCCCCCAAGGTGATCGTGACACTCGGGCTTCCCGCGTCGCATCTCCTGCTCGGATCAACGAGCCCGATGCGATCTCTTCGGGGCTCCTTCCATGAGTTTCCGCCCAACGCGAGCTCGGGTGGACTCATTCAGGAAGTAGAGCGTGAGCACTTCCCCCGGATCGAAGTGATGCCAACATATCACCCGGCCTATCTGTTGCGTTCGTATACCGAAGAGAATCGGCGCAAGGTTTGGTCCGATCTTCAGCAGGTGATGAACAAACTCAAACCCGAATAACTTCATCTGCCGGGGATCACGCGGGTTTTTTGCGTAATGTCGTATCTTCACACAACCAAACGCATCCAAACCCGAAATCACGCGTATATTTTGTCGAAGAAACTGTCATCAGATGGAACCATGTGTCTATCTGTGTCGAACAGTGATTCGTCTTTTCCCCCGCTCATGCAGGTCTCGCATGAGTGATGAACAAAATGAAACGCACGGCGAGTTATCGGCACTTTGTGCTCAGGGTGTAGTCCCTACGCAGCATGCGATGCTGCCCAACCAAGACCCCCACGAGACTCGGCGCTCGGCCTTCGGGCTGAGTGCCGGGTTTTTTTCTATCCTGATCCAAAGCCGGCCCTATTAAAAACACACCCTTGCGGGTGTGCGACGGTGTTTGCTTTGGAATCACGCTCAGGGGCCGTCGTGATCGTGGCCGTCGTGATCATGATCCATCATGTCGTGAGCGGCGTCCTTGAGGTCTTCGATGTTCTCTTCGATCGCGTTTGTGAAATCGAGCTTGGTGTCCGCGGGAAGTTTCTCGATCCGGGTGATGAACCACGCCGGTGCAGATCCGCCGCCCCAGTTGACCGTGAAATCAAACTCGACCTTGTCCCCGATGCTGAGCCCGTCCAGGCTCACCCCTTCGCCTTGCGGGAAGGGCATGGTCATGGAGGCCATGCCTGCGATGCCCTTGGCATTGACATTGATGGTCCCGTCCTTGGTTTTGAAATCCCGAATCTGCTCGTGCCGGATCATCAGTTCGCTGTTGGGCACGCTGGGGTCGGGGATGGCGGTGATCTCACCCCGGATCCCGGAGTACACATCCGGCTGGCGTTCTTCGTCACCGTGGTCATGGTCGTGATCGCTGTGATCATGGCCGTCATGGTGTTCGTGCGCATCCGATTGTGGTGCGTTGGTGCTTGGGTTGCTCTCGTCTGAGCATCCAACGAGCGCGAGCCCAGCGATCAGCGCGATCGCGGCGGAAGTCATAGTCTTCTTCATGGGTTTCCTCACTTGCGTAGCAGTACTGGCAATGTCTGCATGTATCGTAGTCTGCATGAACCATGCACGAAAAAACCCGCTCATGCTGAGCGGGTCAATCGTTTTGGTGTCTGCTTGATTGATCAGGCCTTCTCGACCGAGAGGTACTGCTCAACAGAAGTCAGGTCCGGTGCGATGTCGTATGTGAAACGCATCGACCATGTGTTGCCCTGCTCGCAGATCGCGATCTTCGCGGCCTTCTCACGCGAGTACCACATGCGTCCACCACGGATGTATGCGTGCATCCGCTGGCGACGCATCCGCTGGGCGCGAGCGAGCCCGCGCTTGATGTCGGGGTCGCGACGCATCAGGCGGGTGATGGTATCAACCGAGCCCTTGTTGTTTGGGACCTTGTTGATGGTGCACTTGATCGTGTCGCCGGCGCTGAGTGTGTCGATCATGACAATGCCTCGTACTCTTCATCACGCGGACGCTTCTGTTCCCGATCAGGCATCGGTAAGCAATTGCGTCCGCAGGGGTTGCAAGTCGTTGTGTCCACGGAGCGATTGCGCTGCGCGGGACGACAAGTTTAGCTGGAAAATTCATTTAGTCCACCCTCTCCCCTACACTACTCTTCCAACGAGAGCAGATGACAGGCACAGAGGAGCGCCGATGTCCCAGACCCCACCCGAACAACCCGCCCAGCCCCAGTTTGATCCCAGCGCATCACACCAGCAGAGTCCCAAGCTCCGCAACATCCGCGGCGTCCCGGTTCCCGTCAACGGACCCGAGGGGAAAAAGGTCACGATGCTCGGGTTGGCCGATGCACAGCAGATTTCCAGCAAGATGGTGGTCACCCATCCCGCATTCCAATCCGTTCTGCCCATGATGGACGGCACACGCAACATCGATCAGATCGTCGCCGAGGTTGGGAAAGGGCTCCAGCGCCCCATGCTGGAGCAGCTTGTTGCCCAGCTCGACGATGCGGGGCTGATTATGGGACCCAACTACGAAGCGCTCGCACAGAAGATGCGTGATGATTTCGATGCCAACGACACCCTGCCTCCCGGATCAACCGCTCAAATGGCGGATCTGCTGGTTGCGAACGCGGTTGAGGGCGAGCCGACCGATGAGCAGAAGAAAGAGATGGGGCCCCAAAAACTTGCCGAACAAATTGACAAGTGGATCGATGATTCCCTCAAGGACACCGAAACCCCCAGTTTGGAAACGCTTCCCGCTGGCATCATCGCGCCGCATCTCGATTATGTCCGCGGCTGGATGAACTATGCCCACATCTATGGACGCATGCGGGTCGTTGATCGCCCTGACCGAGTAATCGTTCTCGGCACCAACCACTTTGGTATGTCAACCGGTATCTGCGGTTGTGACAAGGGTTTCGAGACACCCCTGGGTGTGTGCGAGCTTGATACTCAGTTCCTTGAAGCGATCGGAAACGCGTTGGGGCAGGAACAGACCCAGAAAATGCTCGAGAACCGGTTCGATCATGAGAATGAGCACTCGATCGAGCTTCATATCCCCTGGATTCAACATGTATTCGGGAAGGATGAGGCCGGGAACTATCCCAAGGTCTTCGCGGCCCTGATCCATGACCCAACAGTGAATAACGGCGAGAGTTACGACGGAAATGGGCTTGGGCTCGACCCGTTCGTTGATGCCCTTAAGGCAGCAATGGGCGAAGTGGGCGGGAAGACGCTCGTCGTCAGTTCTGCAGACCTGAGCCATGTTGGACCCGCGTTTGGGGATCAGCAGCCCCTCGCCGGGGAAGATGAGCAGGCCGTTCAGTTCCGTTCCAAGGTCGCTTCGCACGATCAGGAGATGCTCAAGCTTATCGCAGAGAAGAAGGTTGATGATCTCATCGGCAATCTGGCTTGGCAGCAGAACCCGACCCGCTGGTGCTCAATCGGCAACATCAGCGCGATGATGCGGACGATCAACCCCTCGCAGGTCGACATCCTGAACTATGCAGCGACGATGGATCCGCAGGGCACGGCCTTTGTGTCCTCCGCGAGTGTTGCCGTCTATTCTTGATCGCGGCTGACCTTATCTATACGGGTGCGTTTGTCACGCGTATGTCACAACCGGCTTTTCGCGCGGAACACCCGCGTTCCTGTACCGTATCGTGTGCATGTGCCGCGAAATGCGGGTACGATTCACCCCCCTCGCGTCGAGTTGTGCGCGGGCGTGGACGAACTGACGATTTCAACCCGGAGATCCCATGGCTTCTTCGAATATCTGCTGGGGCATCGAGATGGGCTACGGTGCCATCAAGGCCCTGAAGCTCGAGAACGACGGTGGCGAGTACAAGGTGCTCGACTATGCCGTCATCAATCACCCCAAGGTGCTCTCAACCCCCGAGCTCGACCAAACGGACGCGATGCGCGTTGCCTTGGGCACTCTTGTGAATCAGCACGACCTGAGTAACGCGCATGTCGCGGTTTCTCTTCCGGGTCATCAGAGCTTTGCACGATTTGCCAAGCTCCCGCCTGTCGAGCCAAAGAAGGTTCCGGACATCGTCAAGTTCGAAGCGGTGCAGCAGATCCCCTTCCCCCTCGAAGAGGTGGAGTGGGACTACCAGACTTTCGTTTCCCCGGATTCACCGGATATCGAGGTCGGGATCTTCGCGGTCACGCGTCAGCGGATCATGGATCAGCTGTCGATGCTTAATGATGTCGGGATTACCCCGGATCTGGTGACGCTCTCACCGATCGCGGCGTACAACGCCCTCGCGGTGGATCTCGGTTTTACCAATGACACCCCCGGTACGATCATCCTCGATATCGGCACGGTCGCGACGGATCTGATCATCGCGGAGGCAGGACGCGTCTGGGTCCGCACCTTCCCGATTGGCGGGCATCAGTTCACCGAAGCACTCGTCGCTGCGTTCAAGCTCAGCTACACCAAGGCCGAGAAGCTCAAGCGCGAGGCAGAGCAGTCCAAGCACGCTCGGCATGTATTCCAGGCGATGCGTCCTGTGTTTGGCGACATCGTTCAGGAGATTCAGCGTTCCATCGGGTTCTATCAGAGTGTTCACCCCGACGCGGACCTCAAGCGTCTCGTGGGTCTCGGGTCGACCTTCCGTCTTCCGGGTCTCCGCAAGTACCTCAAGCAGCAGACCGGGATGGATGTGTACCGTCTCGAGCAGTTCAAGAAGATCGCAATGGACGGTCCGCAGGCGGGCGAGTTCCAGGCATCCAGCTTCAATCTTGCCACGGCATACGGGTGTGTGCTCCAGAACTTCGAGCACGCGCCGATGCGGGCGAACCTCATGCCGGTTGCGGTCATCAAGAACGCGATGTGGAAGCGGAAAGTTCCGTACTTCGCGACAGCCGCCGGTCTTGCCGCGGCCGCCGCGGGGGCGATGTTCATCCGTCCGCTTCTCGATTCAAGCGCTTTCGAGGGCGCGAGCAGGCCTCCGGTGCTCCAGCAGGTTTCTCGCGAGGCACGCGCGTTGGCGACAACCGCTGAAAAGCGGGGTGTCACGGACGGTGCGTTGGCCGATCTCCGCGGTGCTCAGATTGTCGGGCTCCTTGACGAGAACGCGTACTACACCCACATTCTTGAGGATACATCACGACTGGTGGGGGCCGTGGAGGCGAATGCTCGTGCCGCCGCCCAGAACGATCAGCGCCTTGCCGATGCGATCCAAGAGGCCGAGCCGTTCCGCTTGGTGGCATTGACCAATGACTATCTCACGACCACGGAAGAGGGGATTGCCTCTGCCGGCAATGTCACTCCTCGGGGTGGACGCAACCAGGGGAATCCTGCGGCTGGCGTCGACCCGGCGCTGGCTCCGATCCAGGCCCTGCGACGCATCAAGGTTCAGGCCCAGTTCGAAATTCCGCTCGCCGATCCGCAGGTCTTCCTGCTCGATTATGTCGAGCCCTTCCTTCGCAACCAACTGCAGCGTGACGATGCACCGTACACGATTGTCATGAGTCAGGCCGAGCCGTGGAAGACGGGTGCCACCGCAACCGGCACCGGTGGGCGCAGAACCACCAGCCGTCCAGTTGCGCGTCCTGGACCGCAAGACTTCGGCAGCAGTGGTGGGCGGAACACAAATCTTGATTCGATCGCACCGATCGAGAAACCCGCGGATAGCCGCGCCATGAACTCGAACGCGACTGATGCTGCGAAAAGTGTGGTCACCATCACTTGGTACGCGGTCATTGATTCCATGAATGAGTCGACCCAGAACAACGGAGACGAGCCGTGAACAAAGTGCTTGGATTCATCAAGAGCAACCTGATCATCGTGATCTCGATCGTGCTGATCCTGGTGCTGCTCCCAGTCGGGTATGTATTCTCGAGCAAGTGGAACGCGAGCGTCTCCGAGAAGGTGAAGAGTGCGTACGACTCCGAGAAGCGCTCGCTTACTTCAAGCGGCAAGGTGAACTACGCGCTCCCGGCCGTGCTTGAGGGAGAGCAGGATATCTCAGAGTCTCGTGCTCCCAACGACGCGGTCACCGCTTTCTATGAGGAAGCGAAGCAGGCACGAATCGCGCAGGTTGAAGATGTTGTCGAGCGAGGCACGAGCTTTAACCAGGGCGATCATGTCGAGATTGTGCCTGGGCTGCTCCCTCAGGCGCCGAACGCGCGTGAGCGTCAGCGTCTCGGGCGAACCATGAGCGAAGCCATCGCGGGAACGCCCGACACCCCCTCGATTTACCAGCGCAAGCTCAGGCGAATCAATGCCGGGGCACCGCCGTCCGTGCCAGCCCTCGCGACAATGCTGGAGCAGTACAAGAACCAGCTCGAGCAGGAATACCGCAGCGCCAACGCTCAGGGGCAGGTTTCGCAGGAACAGCAGAGCGAAATCCAGGAGAAGCTCACGGCTCGCCGGCTGAACGAGTACATCTCTCGTGCAAAGTCACTGACTTTCTACTGCTCGCCAAGAGCGTTTGTGAACGGGAGCGTGACGGGCGAGATCACGACCGTTGGCAATGATGGCTTCTCCATCGTTCCCGCGACCAACTGGCCCCCGAGCCAGGTGACGGAATCCGTTGCGTTCACATGGCTCTGGGACTTTTGGGTGATCTCGGATATTCTCGATGCCGCCGCTAAGGCGAACATGAACGCGGCGTCGGGTGCGATGCCCGTCCCGGATGCTCCCGTGAAACGCGTCGAGCTGATCCGTGTCTCGGCACTGGATGTCGCCGGCGGCACATCCGGCTCCGATGATGATGTGAGCGGCAGGGGCTTTCCTCGTGGGAGCTCGATCGATGATCCGGTTAGCTCAACGCAGGGCAGCTTCACGGGGCGCGAAGGCGGAACGGCGAACTCGCCATTCGATCTGCGTCAAGTTGAGGTGACCGCGGTCGTCGCTTCCAAGGACCTCCCAAAGTTCCTCGATTCGTTCAGCAAGGTCAACTTCATGACCGTTACGGATGTCGATCTTGAAGAGGTTGATGTCTGGGCCGATCTTGAGCAGGGTTTCTACTACGGGACCGACCATGTCGTGCGGGCCCGTGTCAAGGTTGAGACCGTCTGGCTCCGCTCGTGGACCACACCGATCATGCCCGACCCGGTCAAGGAGGCCCTCGGGATTCCTGTTTCGAACCCTGACGAAGGCGGCTGAGCAAACTGAGCTGATTGATACGCGTACACGATTTCGAGAAACGCAAAAAGCGAGCACCATATGAAACTCAAAGGCGTCAACCAATTCGAGCAGCACATCGAGAAGATCGTTCTCGGCGTGGTCTTCCTCATTCTGCTCGGCGTCATCGCGCTCCAGTTCGTGACGACCCCGAACAACATCGAGGATGGCGGGCGATCGATCCCGCCTGCGCAGGTCTACACCGCGCTCGAGTCGCAGGCGAATCAGCTCCAGAGCCAGATCAGTGATCTCAGCCCATCGCTCCCGGAAGTGCAGCCGGTCGATCTCGTGCAACGCTATGACAACGCGTTTCAGAGCGCAGGCACCGATCGCCTGGCACTTTCCAACGCGCTCGGCGAAGGGGTCGACATTGCCGCCGCAACCGGCGCCGACGCAAGCGCCGTCGGTCGCGTAAACGATGGCCCGCTGGTCGCCCTCGCGGTCCCCCAAACCTCAACACCCGTCGCCGCGTCGCAATGGGCAACTCTTGATCCCTATGCCCTGCTCGAGGTGCCCGAGTATGCGGACTATGTTCCCGCTCAGCAGCCCTACGACTTTGCATCGATCACCGTAGAGGCAACTTTCAGCGGCACCGAACTTCAGGGTGTCCTCAACGGGGCCAACGGCGGCACCCCTATTCCCAGCATCTACTGGTCCTCGACCGGGATCGCGGTGCTCGGTTTTGAGGTCGAACGCCAGCGCCTTCTCCCCGGCGGCGAGTGGGGGAACGCAGAACCCATCCAGACCCCGCCGCACACCCCGATCCCAACGAACGCAGTCAATGCCGAATCGGGGCTTCAGGAACTCGTCACGGTGGTCAGCGATGCCGCCCGAGAAGCTGGCGAAGTCCAGCGTCCCTCGTTCCCGCCGACAATCGCGGGGCCTCGATGGACCCCGCCGAGCGAACGGGTTGCGATGGCAGGCTCGAGCGAAGCGGATCAGATCCGTCGGCTCCAGCGCAAGCTCGACCGAGCCCGCGAAGAACTCGAGCGACTGGGGAACACCGGGCGACCAACTCGGCCGCAGGACCCCGGACGCGGCCCGGGCAAGATTGACGACACCCGCTCGCCCCGAAACCCGAATACCAACGATCGAACACGCGAACGGATCGACCGCGTTGAAGAAGAGATCGAGGATCTTGAAGAGCAACTCAAAGAGCTCGGCGTCAACACAGATGATGCGCCCGCAACACGGGTAAGGACATCTCGCGTTGATCTTCGTTCCGTTCTCGAAGAGGAATCCATCGAGCTTTGGGCGCACGACTTGGGTATCGAGCCCGGCGCAACCTATCGCTATCGCACCCGTGTCGTTGTGAACAACCCGCTCTTCCGCAAGCAAGCCGATATCGATCCTGATGACGCCGACCAGCAAGCGCTCGCTCGCGATCCATTCGCGAGAGGGGATTGGTCGGATTGGTCTGACCCTGTCGTCGCCGGCGATCGCAAGTATTTCTTCGTTACATCAGCGAACGAGGGAGCAGCGGGGACCACCGCACCGGACAAGACCACGATCGAGCTGTACCAGGTGTACTACGGGCATTATCGCAAGTCGACCCTGAATGTATCGCCAGGTGATCTGCTCGCGACGGATCTCCGCGTCTCCGGTGATTTACTGGCCTTTGACACGCAGGTGGTCACGGCCGAGCAAGCCGCAGAAGTGGTCGCAGCGCGAGACAGTGGGGAGCCCGGTTCGCAACTTCCAGAGGGTGTTTCGGAGCTACCCAACCGTCTGAGCATCGAGATCGGGGCATTTGTGCTCGATATCTATCCGGGTCAGGAGCGTACCGATGGTGGGCTTGGTCGAGAATCGACGCCGATCATCCAGGTTGTGCTCCGAGATGCGGATGGACAAATCATTGTGCGGACCGAGCAGGGCGATGAGAGCTCTCTGGCATACGCGCAGGCATCTGACTCAGCATCTTCGGCGAGCTCATCGCCCATCCGAGCCCCTGGCCAGGAATCTGCGATATCGCCCGCTGCGGAGCTCTTTGAGCCGTCAGAGCCCTAATCTGGGTTGCACGAGCACCGCAGATGTTTTTCAGGACCGACAAGACCCCGCCCAGCGGGGTTTTTTCATGGTCTGAAGAGGAGTTTGGTAGGGCTTGGGCGGAGCAGAGATGGGGCAACTCCCGCAGTGTGCGCAAGAGGTGTGTGATCGTCGTAAAGAATTGTGAGAGAAGAGCCTGAATTGTTGATCAAGCAATTTGACGAGCGATTTGAGTGGCCTATCATCCCCCCGCCTCTCAACGGAGGCGAAACCGATCTGAACCAGCTGGCCTGGGAACGATCAGCTTCTCTGACAAGTGGATGACGACGAGCGGAACTCAGATCGCTCAACTTCAAAGGAGGTTGAGATCGAGGCTGAGTTCGGCAAATACTAACTGAGTAATCTCAAAATGCGTCGAAATGGTGCCCGTGAATCATTGCCCTTTGCCTGGTGATGTTGAGCGGGTTGGTCGTCCTAGCCGGCAGGTTAGGGAGGTCATTGGCACGCTGAGTTGATGTTCGATTTCGGTCGGCATCAGGTCGGTGTGATCAAGCCACTAAGGGCATACGGTGGATGACTTGGCGTCAAGAGGCGATGAAAGACGTTGGAACCTGCGAAAAGCTACAGGGAGCTGGTAACCGAGCTGTGATCTGTAGATGTCTGAATGGGGCAACCCACCCGCAAGGGTATCGTGCACTGAATGCATAGGTGTACGAGGCGAACCCAGGGAACTGAAACATCTAAGTACCTGGAGGAAAGGAAAGCAACATGCGACTCCGTAAGTAGCGGCGAGCGAAAGCGGATAGATGTGAACTCTGTGAACACGTTGGAATGCGTGACCAAAGACGGTGAAAGTCCGGTAGCGGAATGTAGCATCATAGCTCTAGAGTAGGCTCGGGCTCGTGGAACCCGGGTTGAATATGGGAGGTCCACCTTCCAAGGCTAAGTACTCCTTGACGACCGATAGCGAAACAGTAAAGTGATTGAATGTTTAAAAGTACCCCTATTAGGGGGGTGAAATAGACCTGAAACCGTGTGCCTACAAGCGGTCGGAGCCCTGAGGGGTGACGGCGTGCTTTTTGCATAATGAGCCCGCGAGTTAGTCTCAGTGGCGAGCTTAAGGCCTACCGGGCCGGAGGCGGAGCGAAAGCGAGTCTGAATAGGGCGTATAGTCGCTGGGGCTAGACACGAAACCCGTGTGATCTACCCATGGCCAGGGTGAAGGTGGGGTAAAACCCGCTGGAGGCCCGAACCCGTCATCGTTGAAAAGATGTGGGATGAGCTGTGGGGAGGGGTCAAAGTCCAATCAAACCGGGAGATAGCTTGTTCTCACCGAAATAACTTTAGGGTTAGCCTCAAGAAGCAACTGTTGGGGGTAGAGCTACTGGATGCGTGGTGGGCCCGTCTAGGGTACCCCATGCAACCAAACTCCGAATACCAACAGCCAAGTCTTGGGAGATAGACTGCGAGTGAAAATATCCGTAGTCAAAAGGAGAATAATCCAGATCGCCGGCTAAGGTCCCCAAATCATGCTTAGTTCTTAAGGAGGTCAGACTGCCGTGACAACCAGGATGTTGGCTTAGAAGCAGCCATCATTTAAAGAGTGCGTAATAGCTCACTGGTCGAGGAGTTTGGCGCCGATAATGATCGGGAATAAGCATGATACCGAAGCCGCGGATTCGCCATAGGCGAATGGTAGGTGAGCGTTCCATTCAGCGGTGAAGGTGCTCTGAAAAGGGTGCTGGAGCGTATGGAAGTGAATATGCGGGCTTGAGTAACGATAAAAAGGGTGAGAATCCCTTTCGCCGTAAGTCTAAGGTTTCCTGGGGAAGGTAAATCCGCCCAGGGTTAGCCGGGTCCTAAGGCGAGGCCGAAAGGCGTAGTCGATGGATAGCAGGTTAATATTCCTGCGCACCTGTTGAGATCAAAGCATAGTGCGGATTTCCAAGCTCTTCTGGACTGCTAGTTGTCCAGGCCTTCGGGCCGTTGAAGGGGGAGGGAGTTCCTAGAAAAGCTATGTGGGCAATACAGGTCCCGTACTAAAACTGACACAGGTAGACGAGGCGAATAGCCTCAGGCGCTCGAGAGAATGGTCGTGAAGGAATTAGGCAAAATCACTCCGTAAGTTCGCGAGAAGGAGGCCCTTCGGGGCGCAGAGAAAAGGCCCTGGCAACTGTTTATCAAAAACACAGCACTGTGCTAACTCGCAAGAGGATGTATACAGTGTGACGCTTGCCCAATGCCCGAATGTCACGGAAGCAGGTTAGCTTTATGCGAAGCTTGTAACCTAAGCACGGGTCAATGGCGGCCGTAACTATGACGGTCCTAAGGTAGCGAAGTTCCTTGTCGGGTAAGTTCCGACGCGCATGAATAGCGTAATGACTGGGGCACTGTCTCCACGACCAACTCGGTGAAATAGTAGTGGCGGTGAAGATGCCGCCTACCCGCAGCAAGACGGAAAGACCCCGTGAACCTTTACTGCAGGCTCATATTGGTCATGAGCACATGATGCGCAGGATAAGTGGGAGGCTTTGAAGCCAATGTTCAGGCATTGGTGGAGCCGTTGTTGAGATACCACTCTTCTTGAGTTTGTGGCCTAACCCTGATTCCCGTGAAGCCGGGCAGGGAACAGTGTGTGTCGGGTAGTTTGACTGGGGCGGTCTCCTCCTAAAGAGTAACGGAGGAGCGCAAAGGTTGGCTCAGCACGGATGGAAACCGTGTTTTAGAGTGTAAGAGCACAAGCCAGCTTTACTGCGAGTCCGACAGGACGAGCAGTCTCGAAAGAGGGCTCTAGTGATCCTGCGATCGCGTGTGGAAGCGTCGTAGCTCATCGGATAAAAGGTACTCCGGGGATAACAGGCTTATCGCTCCCGAGCGTCCATAGCGGCGGAGCGGTTTGGCACCTCGATGTCGGCTCATCGCATCCTGGGGCTGAAGGCGGTCCCAAGGGTTAGGCTGTTCGCCTATTAAAGCGGTACGCGAG
>Ga0070727_10003187_pt1 | contig 15152 bp, 17 predicted proteins | sample tdAd472_FD_66722 | JGI IMG/M metagenome (GOLD analysis project Ga0070727, IMG submission 66722) | Marine sediment microbial communities from the Atlantic coast under amendment with organic carbon and nitrate - tdAd47.2 | ecosystem: Environmental > Aquatic > Marine > Coastal > Sediment | place...
ACCCGGTACCGGGACACTGCGCAGTACCGGGAACTGAAGCCGGGTTTGCTGCGGGTCCGCAAGCTGAATATGATTGAGGCGCAGCCTTGTATCGCCTGTATTCAGGTTGCCGTTGATGACCAGTGTGCCGAACACTTCAAAGCCAGTGTCAGCGATCGGTTCGGGGCAGTCCGTATCGATAAAAACAACGCCATACAGGCGGACACCGTCTGAAAATTCAGGACAGCCAATGGCTGCCGGGAAGTGCAGGGCAACAGGCCTGTCTGCACTGCCCAGGCTCCGCTTCCAGCGGCCCGAGTTCAGGTCGCCATCCTGTGCGAGCCAGTAGTCGCGATCGTTATCCGCAAGCCTGTTTTGATCTGTCGCCAGCGATTCGAATTCCTCTCTGCTGACCGAAAAAACGACTGACCACAAGTCATCCCCTGCATTTGTTGTCTGTATCAGTCCGTTGTGGGTATCGATCAGGTGCAGCGTGGAACATGGCCTGTCCCCGCCCAGCCACACGGAATCACCCGCCTGATCGGAGTCGGCATTCAGGGGACGGATATCGAAGTTGATCGGTATGGATGTCAGGCAACCGTTGAGAATCAGCGGTGGTGCCGATTCGGCCAATGGCGTCAGCACCGACAGCGGACGCACAGTCTGGCTGATGCCGGCATGAAGTGTTGATCCGTCATCTCTGCGCGATGTTACCTGTATGAAGATGTATTGATCCGAATCTGTCGGTCGGCTGAAAACCACATCGGTTTGAATGTCCGGCCCGGCGGAAGCCACCGTCATTTTATCAATCAGAGTGTTATTGTCCGTCGCCTGCTGCCATGTCATCGTCTGCAAAGAACCGGTCAGGTAGGCAAGTCCTGTCGCCAGCCCGGCCTCAGCCTTTAACAACAGGCGGGTATTCCAGTTATCATTACTGGCCATACGCTGTTCCACGACCAGTGTACGTGCCACCGCCAGCGTGACAACGGTAATCGACATCATAAGTACCAGCGCGACCAGCAGCGTTGCTGCACCTGCCTGGTGGTCCCGCCCCGGCTTTAACTGCTTTACCATTCTTTCCCTTCCCTGAGCTGGTCATTACGAATTCTTATCCATTGGGTGATTGTCGTGTTGCTGTCCGGCCTGTTACGCAATTGTCCACTGAGTTGAACTTGCAGGGCACGTTGTACCAGCCGGGGGGCACCCGGTGTACATTCCCGATCGGTTTCCAGCAGGTTCAGGCAGCTGGAATGCTGTGTGAACTGAAGCTGGGTGACTTCCATGGCCGGATCGTTCACTGTTTGCCAGTAACCGCTGTCGCAATCCAGGTCGGATCCGCCATAACGCGACTGCAGCCGTGCACCGTGAAGTCGAAAGGCGAACTGCTCGACATTGTCGTCGTCGGTTTCGTCCGCGCAATCTGTATCGGCACACACCCCGACCCCGACGAGACCGTCCTGGTCCAGGTCATAGGCGTACAGAATGCACGAATCCGGGCTATTCCCGGCGTAGGCCTGAATGCGTACCTGATTCGTGGGGTTTTGAAACGGATTGTCGCCGGCTGCCCGAAAACGCGGGTCGAAATGCCAGTAGCCGGCACGTTTAAGGTCGCGTCCGATCAGATGCATCAGGGCATGAAGCTGCTGGTGCAGGTGAGCCTGTTGCAGCAGACCGGTGCTGTGCCGGGCGCTTGCACTATATACCGTCAGTACAGCAGACAGCGCAATCAGGGCGATAACACTGGCAATCATTAACTCCACCAGTGTGACACCTCGCTGTTTATGATGGTAAGTCAGCACGCGGTGTATCCACGGCCGTCTGTTGAACAGGTGCGTACCCGCCCGAGCGGGCTGACGATCACGTGTAGCTCGCCGGCGTCGTTGCGCAGCGCAAACGAGTCTGCGCTGGCGGTTCCGCGCAGGGGTGAGAAGTGCAGGGTTCGTGAAGCCGCAGGCCGTGTTGTGTTCAGCTTGACTGAAGGGAATTCCGCACTCAGCCGGTGATGTACCCGCCGCTGGCTATCGCTGCCCGTGCGGCAGGCCGTCGCTTCCGAATCGCCTGCCATGCAGTCACAGGCTGCCAGTTCACCCCAGCCGTAACACCACCGGTCCGCAGCGACGGATAGCGAAAAATAAATGCGCTGTTGATGGCTTAATGCGTGGTTTCGCGCCAGTTGAAGTTCCTGGGAGAAGGCTTCAGTCGCTGAACGCAGTCGTGCAGTGTCCAGTAGTCGACCCATTGCCGGCACGGCCAGACCCGCCAGCAAACCGGCCAGTGCCAAAGTCACCAGTAGTTCCAGAAGCGTAAAACCGGAAGGCCTTGACTCTTCCATGATCAGGCTCCAGTGCAACTTGTTCCCTGTTGTCGCGCAAAGTATAGTCGGGTTTATGGAAGGCGCAAGGATGATTGCCTCCCCGTTCTGATCCGGCAAAAGGAGTTGCCTTATGGATAGACCCTACAATCCGGCTTTTTCTTTACTTGAATTACTGATCACACTGGCTATTGTTGCGATACTCGCCACCATTACCGTGCCTTCCTTCAGTGGACTGGTCGCCAAATCACGGCGTAGTGATGCCATGGCTGGACTGGCGCAGGTTCAGCTCGCGCAGGAGCGATGGCGTGCCGGCAATCCGCGCTATACACAGGATCTTGAAGTCCTTGGCTGGTCTTCGCCGGAATCACCCGATGGTTATTACCGCTTGCGTGTTGAACAGGCTGATGCGGTTGCTTTCCTGGTGCTCGCGCAGCCGGCGGGTGTTCAACAGTCTGACCGCTGCGGGGTCTTCGCGATTGGCGTCGAGGGCCCTGATTACCGCGAAGGGTACGCGGGCCCCGATTGCTGGCGGCGGTAGTCGTACTTTTCACAGCATAGAGCGGACTGGCAATGACTGACTGTGTCGTTGTGGGTGCCGGCCTGATCGGTATGCTGACAGCGTATGAGCTCGCGACCAGGGGTATGCAGGTCACCATCCTGGAACGTGGGCAGCCGGCGCGTGAATCTTCCTGGGCAGGTGGCGGGATACTGTCACCTCTTTATCCCTGGCGCTACCCGGACCCGGTCAGTGAACTGGCGCGCTGGAGTCAACGCTATTATCCGCAATTGTGCCAGCGTCTCGAAACGGATTCCGGTATCGATCCGCAATGGACCCCGTCCGGGCTGCTGATTGCCGATGTCGAAGACAGGGATGCAATGCAGCAGTGGGCAACGCGGTTCGGGGCCCATCTGGAATTGCTCGATGGTGCCAATGCGCAGCGACTGGAACCCCGGCTTGGACTGATGCCGGCGTCTGTTGCCTGGTTGCCGGAGGTTGCCCAGGTGCGCAATCCGCGCCTGGCACAATCACTGCGGGCCACGCTGGAAAACAGCGGTGTCGAAATCCGTTCGCATTCCCCGGCGCAGGGCTGGAAGATAGAAGCGGATCGGGTCAAAGCCGTACGTACGCCTGAAACCGAGATCAGCGCCGATTATTTTATCGTTGCAAGCGGCGCCTGGACGGCAGGGCTGCTGGAATCTACCGGCCTGACATTGCCGATCGAACCGGTACGCGGTCAAATGATTCTGTTCAAGGGGCCGCCAGGACTGGTTTCGCGTGTTACTTTATATAAAGGGCGCTACGTCATCCCGCGCCGTGATGGTCACGTACTGGTCGGCAGTACCCTGGAGTATGCGGGATTCGAGAAGCAAACCACGCAAACGGGCCTGCAGGAGCTGAAGCGATCCGCTTTCGAACTGATTCCCGATCTGGCCGCGCAGCCAATAGTGCAGCATTGGGCCGGTCTGCGGCCAGGCAGTCCGGATGGCATCCCGATGACGGGGCCGCATCCTGAAATAGCCAACCTGTTTATCAACGCCGGTCATTTTCGTAATGGCGTTGTGCTTGGACCGGCCACGGCCCGGCTGTTGGCTGATCAGTTGTCAGGGCAATCGCCTGATCTCGATCCTCAACCCTATCTACCTGAAAACAGGTCGGATATTGGGCCATACTGAGAATCTGGACTTTGTCTAAAATGGCAGCGTATACTGCGGAAATGAGCCATTCCACCGTCATGCCGGTACTGGGTGAAGAGGACGCCGCCCGGCGTTTGCGGGACTATGACATCCTGCCCACCCAGCAGCGTCTGCAGATTGCCCAGCTGTTACTGGTGCGTGATCAGCACCTGAGCGCCGATCAGGTGTTGGAAATGGTCAATGCTACCGGCAACCGGGTTTCCAAGGCGACGGTCTACAACACACTGGGGTTGTTCGCGCACAAAGGAATTCTTCGTGAAGTGAATGTTGACCCCAGTCGGGTGTTCTACGACACCAACAACAGTCGACACCATCATTTTTATAATATCGACACGGGTGAACTGTCAGATATTGATCCCAGCAAGATCCCCGTTGATCGACTGCCGGATGCTCCAGAGGGTAGTGTGATTGAAGGTGTGGAGGTCATTATCAGGGTGCGTCACAATTTATAGTCTGAATTAAACAGCGTAATGTAATGGCTACAGATGCAGTAAGAGAATCTTGAATCTGTATAATCCCTGAATCCAAAAATGCCGGTGTAGCTCCAATTGGTAGAGCAAGTCACTCGTAATGACGAGGTTGGTGGTTCGACTCCACTCACCGGCACCATATAAACAAGGGCTTACGTAAACAGTAAGCCCTTTTTTAATGACTGCGGCGCACTGATGGCGCACTCATCAGCAACAAATTACAACAAAGGCGCACTCTATCCAGCGATACCTGTCTTAGTTTTCGGGGTCCCTAAAAGGGCAGCCTGGCACCTGTCTAAACCATCTAAAGTAGATAATTTCGCATTCCTCGTACCAGGCGGGAAAGCGCCTTTTTGCGCCCTGAATGCGCCATAATTGCGCCTTTATGCCGTGGCGCACTTAATAAATGTTTTAATAACAAATAGATGAATTGATAAAACTCCGCATTAACTATGTGTTGTTGCTATTTTTTGTGGTTTATTGTAGTATATTTTCCATCCCTGAAAAGGACAGGCCACCGAGGCGCTACCAACACCCCGACGGCCCTAACCATTACCAGTCGAAAGGAGACTAGCAATGGCTTCCATTCGCAAGCGTACCAACAAAGACGGTTCCACGTCATACCGGGTAGATATTCGATTAAAGGGCCACCCGGCAGAACGGGCCACCTTCACCCGATTAACGGATGCAAAAGCCTGGGCGCAGGATACGGAATCCGCTATTCGTGATGGCCGGTACTTCAAGACACGGGAATCACAAAAGCACACCCTGGGCGAATTGATAGATCGTTATATTAGGGACGTATTGCCCACCAAACCCAAGCAGTCCTCAAGCCAGAAGCAACAGCTTGAATGGTTCAAGGCTGAAATAGGCGCGCACACCCTGGCAGACGTGACACCCGCGAAGATTGTTGAATGCCGGGACAAGCTGCTGACCGAAGAATCACTCAAGATCGGGAAGACACGGGCACCGGCTACGGTGGTTCGTTATCTGGCGGCCCTGTCCCATGCTTTTACGATTGCGGTCAATGAATGGGGCTGGCTGGACGATTCCCCCATGCGGAAGGTAAAGAAGCCCGCCTTACCCCGTGGACGGGTGCGCTTCCTTTCTGAGGAGGTGGAACGGCCCCGCTTACTGAAAGCCTGTGAAGAATCGAGTAATCCCTATTTATACCCCGTAGTAGTCCTGGCCCTGTCTACAGGTATGCGGCAAGGCGAAATCATGGGGCTGACTTGGGAAGACGTGGACCTGCACCAGGGCAGGGCTACGCTGCATGAAACCAAGAATGGCGAAAGGCGCGTTGTTCCATTGTCCGGTAAAGCCCTGGAACTGCTGAAAGAACATTCCAAGGTTAGGCGGCTGGATACTGCCCTGTTATTTCCGAGCAAGAATCCGAAAAAGCCCGTGGACCTGCGGGCACCATGGGAAGCGGCTTTAAAGAAGGCAGGTATTGAAGACTTCCGCTTTCATGACCTGCGGCACAGTGCCGCAAGCTATTTAGCCATGAACGGGGCTTCACTGGCTGAAATAGCCGAAGTCCTGGGCCATAAAACCCTGCAAATGGTGAAGCGGTATTCCCACCTGTCAGAAGCACATACAGCGGGCGTGGTGGCGCGTATGAATGAGCGGATATTTGGTGCATGACCGTGCATCCTAACTACCGATATTGGAGCCTGAGGGAACTTTGGGAAGTAAGGCAAAGTGCCTGTCTGCTTTTGAGCATCGAGCCGGGGTCCACAATCCCGGCAGAGATATTCTTCAAGTGGTCGAGTATCGTCGATATGGTGCGGGACGCCATGGATATCGGAACGCTCAAGCCATTTGACTGCGCAGAAAATACTAAGCCGCTCGAAGACAGACGGCTACACCCGAAGGAATTCCTGAACTGGTGGCAATCAAAAGGATTCAACATACCAACTGAACTGGCGCACCTGCTGGATACGCCCGTACCTGAAGGGCAGAACCCAGCAGAATCAACGCCTAGGCCCACAGATCGCCTCAATGGGCAAGAAAAAACGACGCGCCAGCAACAAGATACAAGAATGGCCCAAAGTGAACGCCACCCTGCTGATTTGGTGGTTATTGTGGATGAAGTTAATAAGACCGTGAGCGTCTTTTCGAAAGCTGGTAGCGGCAAAGAAACTAAGTTCACGCACAGGGACATAGTTGGCAGAGGTGATGTTACCTGGTCCTTGTTGGTCGCCTTTGCTAGATGTAATGGTTCACTTGAAGGGAATACTGCTGCTGATGTGAAAAAACTAAATACGTCAGCGAATCGCAAAAATCTCAGTTCGAAATTGGTGGCCACAATGAACTTGGATAGATCACCTATTGTTGAAGGAAGGACTGGCGTTATGCGCTTTCAGTCCATTCAACTTGCAGGTGATAAATCATCTCCCGACGCAATGGATCGCAAAACAATCAGCACTGACGACCAAACGACAGAATTCTTAAAGAATCACGGGGACGATATGCCTGTTCTTGATTAAGTTAATCGTCTTCGATTAAGTTGATCGAAAGTTAACCCATCTTAACCCGCTGTTTTGCGGGTTTTTTATTGCTGTAAAAAAGTTAATCCGCATTGGTGAAGAACGGCAACAGGAGGCAACAAGCCACTTGTTGATTTAGTCAATCACCAAGAGGATTGCACGTAATGGTTATCCCAACTATATCGACTTTTCATCAGTTCTCGGAAAAGTATCCGGCATTTCCAGAGGGTGGCACCCGCCATCAAAGATTCAACGAAGAGACGAACGGCGCAAAAGAATTGGGCGTTTTCGTTACTTCGGGGGCACGGGTATATATCCACGAGGAACGATATTTTCTTCGACTTGAACTTGAGAGCACCGGCGAACTGGATGCAGTTGTTAACTTAATTCGAGAGGTAAAGAGAAAAGGTAAATATCTTTCGCCCGAAGATGCCGTGGCGCAAGTTCGCAGGATTGCGGCATGAGTAACAGAGACACCCACCGCGAAGATACCGTCCGTAGATTGGTCAAAAATGCCGGTTTAAGGGCCAGAATAGACGCGAAGTGCTGCGACTGCATATACGACCCTTACCAGCCCGGAACCTGGCGAAAACAGGTCGAAAAATGCACTTCCCCAGCCTGTCCGCTATTTGATGTCAGACCAGTATCTGGTGGTGCGGCATGACAGCTACACCCGAACAAATCCGCCTGGCCCTGCAGAACATGCGACAGCCCAGCCGTACTCGCTGTGCGCGCATTCGTGAAGCAATCCAACACGCAAAGAAAAGCCGGGCTATTAACCCGGCTCAAGATACTTTTGCTCAGACGAATCGGTGTACCACCACCGAGAAGACACAGAAGGATGAACCATGTCAACGCTGCAAATTATAACCGATAAGGTGGTTTCGCTAAAGCCACACGGTTATCCAATCACCTGTCCGACCTGCCATCGTTTGCACAGAAAGCCCTGGTACAGCGCCACCCAGCGCGGGCCACGGGCTGAACTGTGTACGCACTGTTTCCTGGAGTTGAAGCGATGAAATTTCGCAAATTGCTGTACTGGCTAACGCACCGCTTCTGTCCTGACATGGTATGGAACCGCGACATGTCGCTTGAAATAGAGCGGCTGCAGCGGCGCATTGACGAACTGGAGGGCAAGTGATGCTTGATACCTTTGCGGCCGCCATAACCGCTGCCGGGTTTGAACCACCGTACTGTGAATCGGATGGAAAGATTCACCGTTTCTCCAGCAACGGCAAACGCTACGACAAGGCCGGTTGGTATGTGTTCTGGGGTGACGCCGGTGTATTCGGTGACTGGCGATCCGGGTTTCAGGAAACATGGTTTCCACCTGAAGACGAAGACGCCACCAGGGAAGAGAAAGTAGCGCGACAGGCAGCCGCCCAGCAAAAGCTTGCGAAGGCAAAGCAAAAGGCTGCCAAGGAACGCACCAGAAAACACGGCGCAGCACGGCGGAAAGCCACCCGTGTGTGGTCAAAGTCAGTTAACCCTACCCAACACCCTTACCTGGATAGAAAGCAGGTACAGGCCCACGGAATACGGCAATACGGGCAGTTTCTGATTGTCCCGCTAGTGGATGAGACCGGCGGCCTGTGGTCGTTACAAAGTATTTCACCCGAAGGTAATAAGCGGTTTATGCCTGGCGGCAGGATGCAAGGCCGGTTTCACCTGATTAATGGCAGCCGTGACCGCATCGGTATTGCTGAAGGTTACGCAACAGCCGCCACGGTACACGAAAAGACCGGCGATACCCTGCTGGTGGCATTCAATGCAGGCAACCTGGAACCCGTCGCCGTCACAGCCCGCGCTATGTATCCCGCTGCCGCACACCTGACCATCTGGGGTGATAACGACCAATTCACTGATGGCAATCCGGGCGTTACCAAAGCGCACCAGGCGGCAACTGTCAGTAGAGCAAACGCGGTGAAGATCCCGGACTTTTCAGGTTATGACCTGACAACCAAACCCACCGACTGGAACGACCTGTATTTGCTGGAGCGCGGGAATGGATAAGGTTACGCGCATTGATGATCAGATGAATTCTGAAGATGGTGAAATCGACTTATCGAAAGCCTTTCGCTTTATCTCGCTTGCTGATAACCAATCCAAGTTGCGCGGTGCTGACTGGCTCATTAAGCCGTTTCTGGAACGGAATATCACCTCCGTGATGTTCGGAGAATCCGGGTTGTATAAGAGCTTTATCGCTCTGGATCTGGGTTTGTGTGTTGCTTACGGGCAGGAATATCACGGGCACAGGGTGCACCAGGGTGCCGTGTACTACCTCTGCGGTGAAGGCAAAGGCGGTATTGCTCGGCGTATAGAAGCGTGGCGGCTGGAGCACGGATTACAGCACAAAGACGCACCGTTTTATGTGAGCGAGATACCAGCGCAACTGCTGGACGAAGGCAGCGCCCAGGACGTTGCGTTTGCTATGGAAAAGCCCGCGCTGGTGATTATCGACACGTTGAGCACAAATATCGGTGAAGGCGACGAAAATTCGAACGCCGACGTAGGCCGCATGCTGGTTCATGTGGGCCGGTACATCCGTGACGCACACAGCGCCTGCGCGTTGTTTGTGCACCATGTCGGCCACGGTGACAAAGGACGCGAAAGAGGTGCATACGCCCTCAGAGGCAACGCAGACACCCGCATACAGGTGAAACCCTACAAGGGCGGCTGCTCCCTGCATTCGTTGAAGGTTAAGGACGGCGCACCGTTTCAGACGATCGCGTTTGAGCCACAGACGGTGGTTATTCCCGGGATTGTGGACAGCGAAGGCGATCTTGTCACCAGCCTAACTATGGGGCAGGTCGAATATACCGAACCCACCACGGTTAAAACTCTGCCGCCGCAACAATTGAAGGCTTTCACCGTCCTGCAAACAATGGGTCCGAGTCTGGCGATAGACTGGAAAAACGAATTGATAAAACAGCAAATCATTAAACAGGACCGCCGGTATTTCAGCAAAGTGAAAAATGCGCTGTTTCAAGCCAAGCTGGCTAGGGAGAAGGACGGACTATGCCAAATTGTGGATCTGACAGAGGATGAATAGGTGTCACCCAAAATGTCACCGAAACGTCACCCATTGTCACCCAATCGCATGGTTCATGGAGGGTGTCACCCGTCACCCACCCTTAAGGGTGACGGTGACAATGACATGCGGGTGTCACCCATGAGTGACTTTTAAAGGAGAGATGCGAAATGAATGAACTGGTGAGTCTGGCGGCTAAGATCAACCGAGAGCACAATCTGGCTGAGCAGATGGCAAAGGCTGCCATTAAGCACGCTCTGAAAGCCGGTGAATTATTGATTCAGGCTAAAGCACAGTGCGGCCACGGCGAATGGTTGTCATGGGTGGGTAAAACAATCTGGAGATAGGCCCGAGGCAGGCGCAACGTTATATGCGACTGGCCAATCACCGGGAACTGCTGGCAAATGCGTCAGCGCCGTCGCATTTGAGCCTCGACACAGCATTAGCCGTTATTGCTGCACCGAAGGAAACTGAGACTGACAAACAGCCCCATGAAATGCTTGCCCAAGCGGCGGATGTCATTGGCCGGTTGACGCCTGATCGACTAACTCAGCCCGACATAGTTGATAGCGTACTGCAGGAGATGGACCCGCCCTTTCCCGTAAGGTTAAAGATCATGGCGGATGGGGCAATGGAACGTGACGGTGTTATCTGGAGGACACACACCAGGCAGAGGGGGATGCTGGAGGCAGCATGTGACTTCGGCGCTTATTATGCGGGCCTTACAGTCCGGGGTATTGCGGATGATCAGGGGATCAGCGTAGACAAGGCTATAGCAGGTATATGCAAGTACGCAGAATGTGCTCCGGGGTTTTTGCATAAAAGCTTGGCTTTCCTCGATCAGGCCGACGCGCCCCCAATTCTGCCCGACCCTGATGACCTGCGGGATTACGTCCGGCAACAGGTTGCTATAGAGCTTGCCGCATGACCGCATACGCAAGTGACCCCGCCAAACAGGATGGGCCGCCAACCTGCACCAAGGTGCGGGCGATCCGCATGTGGCCCGGTGTGGCTGTGGGAAGGTGCGCCGGACAATGTAACGGGTTGCCCGTGGTGCCTGAGCAGCGGGCCTGTGCCACGTCCTGGCCCGGTAACCGTCTTACTATAACCCGGCTCTTTCAAGCATGGGGTCAAGACGGTCAATTGGGAAGATACAACGGCTTCATTGTCGCCAAGTGTCGCCTAGGCTGCTTTACGTTTAGCCATTCCAGCCAGTGTGATTAGGCAGAATCTTTGGCCACTTTTACAATCGTTTCTCCCTTGCTTTACCTTAGTTAAATCCGCTAACTACCTCTTCCTTATCCATCCCCTGCTATAATCCTTCGTACCATAGGGTGTTGTCTGGTAAGTCCTATCCCCATCTTGGATGTATCCCGGTTTGCTATAGTCCCTCGTACCATAGGGCGTTAACTGATACGTACGATTACCATCAACCTCCCATCCCTTGCTATAGTCCGCCGTACCATAGGGTGTTGTCTGATAAATCTTGTAGGAATCGTCGCTTCCCCAACCTCGCGCTAGAACGCTAGTAAAAACCGCGCTAGTGGTTGCAAGGATTAATAAAAGCGTTTTGAGTTTCATGTCTTCCTCCTTATTGGGTTAATAGAAAAAGTCGGAGAAAGCCAACTTATCTGGCAAAAACATAAATAATACACTAAGTTTGCAATATTCCTTATCTTTAGCTTAGTAGCGCACTACCGTTGATGTGAGGCGTATTGGTAAGAAATAACGTAAAAGTATCAATTTATTGACCTGTATCAAGTCGTACGGTGCTGTGGGAGGGGGCCACTTGAGTAGCTCCCTATCCCGATTAGACAGAATGATTGATCGCATCCAATACATAGGAAACGTCTGTCCAAAATAATACTTTATTTTGACTTCTAAAAGATGTTGCAACTGCAACAACAGGGAAAACTCTCGTGTCACAGCCCTTTTCATTTTCATAGAGAACTACAATAGGTGAGCCACTCATTCCCTCCGGTTTGGGAAAGTTTCGATGTGTTCCATCCTCGTTGTAACATTATTTTAAGTCGAGTTTTATTGCTACATGAGTATCAGTACTAAGGCCATGAGTGGTGTAATCTGGCTCATCAATAGAGTGGCTACGGTAAGCATATAGCGATACTGCTACACCCATATTTTGATTGTCTACATAACTTTTCGTCGCCGGATAGCCAATAACAGCATAGTTCTTACCTGAACGGGGCAAATAATGAGGCTTAAGATAAGAAATATCCATTGCGAATTTTTCAACATCGGGATATGGCGGTAAGTTGCCTTCTGACAATTTTAATACGCCAATATCTAAATTATCATTAAGTCGGTTATCTTCCCCTTTTGTTCTGAGCAATTCTCCAGAAAGAATACGAGTAAGATTAGGTTTGACATAAAAAAACAATTCGTTTTGTTTCCCAGCATCAAATACGTGTGCTGCAGATACTAAGTAATAATCATTATTTGACTTTACAAAGAAACCGGTTCCAAGAAGTCTGGGCAAGTTGTTATAGTTTTGATACAGTGGGATAGAGAACTTAACAAGGATGTCAATTGCTTCCTCAATAATATCAGACAATTCATCTTTTACTTTCACAGATATTACGGTCTCTCAAAATTATTCTGTTTAACTGTTAAATAAACGGGACCTCGCGTCTCGTTATTTGTACAGCCTTCCTTCTCGCACACCAGCCAAGCCCAGCAGGCTGGAGGCGAGAGGTAGAGGGCATTTACTAGAAGCCCAGCGACAGCGGCAATGCAAACGAACTAGTTGAAACACCCGTCACAGCAGGGTCGTTTGGAAATACCGGGTATAGCAACCCTCTAGGGTACGTGCCGGGAGGGTTACATAAAAAACTATCGACAAATCTGACTGCCCGAACCGTAACGGAACCCTTATCTTCTATTGGTTGGCTGTTGATCGGCAAATAATAAATGCCGCCACCCGTATTAAATACGTAACCTGACCCTTTTAGTAAACTACCTAAGCCAGAAATGGTCTCCAATTGCTGCTCCAATAGATAGCCCTGCCCACTACAGTCAGTGCTTGTGTATGCAATAATGTCGCCGAACCGCCTCTGTTCGGGCGGCATTAACTCACCTTCCAATTTATTTCCGCATTCACCAGTGGCAATGCAGATGCGGAAGAGGTGTTCATCATCATTCATGACCATAACGTCACGTGGCACCCCACTTGAGGCGTCTTCGATTGTGGTTAAGTAAGTCCCTATCCTTACGCCATCAGCTCTGACACTAACACTAGGTCTTAAGGCATTTATTCTATTCGTATTGTCGTCAATAAGTGTGGAGTTAGCGTTTATGTCTGATTCATTTGTCGTAACCCGCGAATCTAGCTGATTGACATCAGCCTCTAGTTTGTTGACCCGCGTATTAAGATCATTTATCGAGGGCCTCGCTGCAAGTAGACAAGTTGGTGTAACCATCAATACAAGAAATGCAAATACCGTTTTTGATCTCATTATTTCTATCTCCTCGCCCACTTTATTAATTCGCTATTTAGAGCCCTATTTAGGGTAATACATGAATCGAAAATGGCGGTGTAAACTGTGTAGTATCCATGACGGGACGCGCAGGCGTAAGATCCCGTACATTCCCTTGAGGTATATCTACACAACCCCTACCATCTGAAACTGCAGAAGAGTAATAAGTCACACTGACTAATCGTGGATCGCCAAACGGAATTGTTGGGTCATCAACAATATATGCCTTACCATCATAAGCACTACCCCACTCTGTAAGTGAATCAGGATCATGAGGTTTCATGTATATGTTTCCACTGCACCCAAGCTGATCGAAGTATAATTGAGTGCCCCAGAATGGTGGGCTAGGAGAGCGATTACTTACCACTAACCTAAATGTGCGTCCCTCGGCTTTGAATGCAGAATATACTTCTCTATCATCTGTGTTGTTGTCTTGATCTAGCATGGTCCCTACTAATTTATTATTTAAGTCCGTAATAACGGTGCGAGTATTAGACTCTAATTCAGAGATGCGTATATCCTGCTGAGCATTATCCGAACTTAATTGATTTATTTGCGCTTGCAACTGGTTAATCTGCTGTTGAAGGTTCGTAATAGAAGGGCGTGCCGCAAGAACAAGACTTGGGATTAAAGCCAAACCAAAAAGCGCTAGCTGTAGTATCCTTTTCATCTTGTATCTCCTTAAACTGTGCGAAATAAACTTTGTTCACTCGGTGATTTTGAGATAGGTTCTAGTCTCGATCTCAGGGCACTTCTTCCATGAACCCGCCTAGCGTGCAGTTGAACTCGGTGATGAAGCCGTCCGTCCCTCCGTCCAGGCGCACGAGCGACATCTGTATCGTCTCGCCAGGGTCGATGGCAATCGTCGCGGGAAAGGACGTGCTGAAGATGTGGAACAGCTTGACCACACCGGGATCGAAGGACGGCGTTGACGCCACGGTCTCGTTCACCTGTTGGTGGTCGGTGATGCCGTCACCCTGTCCAGCAAGGACGTGGGCTACAAGGCACTGATCGAATCGTGGGGTCACACGGTCACAGTGATCGACGACGGTGACAGCCAGGCCAATTACGACACGGCGATGGCCGCGGCCGACGTGGTCTACGCGTCCGGTTCGGCACTGGGCGCTAACATGCTGGATAAGGCGACGAACACCACTAAAGGGTTGGTGAACGAGGTAGTTGGCAAGATCGACAACTTCGGTTTCTCCAGCGTCACCAGTTCGACAGTCAATACCGACACCTTCTCCGCGACCGATGCTACGCACTACATCACCGAATCCTTCGGCGGCAACCCGGTGACGGTGTTCACATCATCCCTGACCAATCCGGTACCGGGCGGTACGCTGGCGCCGGATTTACAGAATGTGGGTGAGGTCAGCGGCACCCCCTCCCTGGTGACACTGGATACCGGCGCAACGCGGTACGACAGCAACCCGTCGCCGGGGCGCCGCGCGCATCTGCCGTTTACCTCGGCGGAAACGACTGATATGACAGCGGATGGCAAGATTATCCTGCAGCGCACCCTCGAGTGGGCCGCGGGTGCCGGCGGTGGCGGCGGTGGTGGTGGCGGCGGGCCCACCGGGGTCATCTTCGAAGGGTTCAAGGATGCAGGAGTGAGCAATGATACCATTCTGACCATCCAGAAGCCGACGGGCACAGCGGCTGGCGATCTGCTGGTCG
>Ga0070727_10003189_pt1 | contig 15146 bp, 14 predicted proteins | sample tdAd472_FD_66722 | JGI IMG/M metagenome (GOLD analysis project Ga0070727, IMG submission 66722) | Marine sediment microbial communities from the Atlantic coast under amendment with organic carbon and nitrate - tdAd47.2 | ecosystem: Environmental > Aquatic > Marine > Coastal > Sediment | place...
TCCCCCGGCACCCGGCGGGCTCGGTGAGCTTGCTGCATCAATCGCGGAAACTCCGACAATCGATCTGATTGTCAGCGCCCAGGGGTTCGACAACACCCTCCTGAGCATCGAGACAGCCCGAACCGAGAACAAAACCTCCGTTTCTCCGGTATTGGCGCTTATGGGGCCGGATGATCTGGTTGCCATGCAGCGTCAGTATGGGCGTGATCAGACCATTTCCGTTCGACGCCAATCGATCAGCGGCTCAGCCTTCGATACCTCCGTCGAGACACTCTTGGAAGCCGCATCCGGTGGTCCGATCTCGACCGAAGAAGCTGATGAGTACGCAACAAGAGCGATCGAGGTCCTCCGGAACTTGGCGATCTCGAATAACGAGGTCCTCAATATCTCGGATGCCGCATCGATCCTGATCGATGTCCTCGCTCAAGTCGATGGGTTCACCATGCTCGATGTCGCGGAGATTATCTCCTACATGCCTCAACCGAAGGCGCAGCAGGCGATAATGAACAAAGCGCTTGAAGTAAGCGAAGACCTACAGGTTGAGATGCTGACGATTGTCTCAGACTCGGGTAAGCGATACGGCAATCAGCTCAATAACCGCCAGATCCGTCGTTTGATCGAGCTTGCTCAATCAGAGAATGATGAGCTGGCCGCGACCGCGGCAGCGACAATGGGTGCCCTCGAGGTCGAAAATGACACGCTCCTGCAGCTGATTTTCGTTCCTGAGGCGAACTGACTGCTTCTGTATCATCTTGTCATTTGCAAAGCGGGCCAAGTGCCCGCTTTTTCGTTGTGCTTCTCGGACATTGGCAGGTCCGATTTCTTTTCGATCCAAGTACGCCTGAGCCCTCACAAGCGTCAACAGCGTGGCAGAGCGCACGGTTGGGGGGTGTTTAACACGACTGATTCATGCGAGACTCACTCAAGTTTCTGGGCATGACGATGATGAGTTTGCACGCTGATGTTTGCGTGGTGCGGTGTGTTGCCGCTCAGGGGACCCCGGGCTCTCGCTGGAGAGCGGGGCCAGGGAAACCGGCGAGGCCGGACCGACAGCGTGTCACTCATGAGTCGTTTGCAAGGAGACTAAACCAATGCATGCAACCCGAAAGAACAAGGCGAAGGGCTTCACCCTCGTCGAAATCCTCATCGTGGTCGTGATTCTCGGCATTCTCGCCGCGATCGTCGTACCGCAGTTCACGAACGCCGCGAATGAAGCGCGTGGTGGTAATGTCGCGACCCAGGTCTCGACCATCGAGAATCAGCTCGAGCTCTGGGCTGCTCGTAACAACGGTGTTTACCCCGACCTCGTCACTGATGGCTGGGGCGATTCAAGCACCGCGAACACCATGATCGGCGAGAACTACCTGAAGGAACTCCCGGTCAACCCCTTCACCAACTCGAGCACTGTTGTTGCGAATACCAGCTTCAGCTCTGGTGACAGCGTCTACGAAATCACAGACAGCACCGATGGCTGGGCATATGACCGCTCCACAGGCAACATCGTTGCGATCCAGCCGTAACTCTGTACGGTTGAAAGCAAAGCTTTACGATCCGGCCCGGAAACGGGCCGGATCGACTTGGATTGAAGGGGTAAGTTCTATGAAGCTTCAAGTACGCAATCACAAGGCATTCACACTCGTCGAGGTTTTGATTGTTGTAGTCATTCTCGGGATTCTTGCGGCGGTTATTGTGCCCGCGATGAGCAACGCAACCCAGGAGGCATCAGTCGGAACGACCGTGCACGAGCTGGAAAAAATTAAACGAGCCGTCGCGGTTTTTCAGGCACGAAACGAGAATCAACTTCCCTCGGTTACTGCGGGCGATGGCACCTGGGGTGATCTCATCGCCAATACGGGTGAGTATCTGAAGGAAGCGCCCGCGAACCCATATGTGGGGGGCGAGAACGCGCGTGTGATTATCATCGGCACCTCCCCCGACAGTTCGTACCAAACCGCTCACGGTTGGATCTACAACGACACAACGGGTGAGATCTGGGCTGGCGGGTTCGACGCGAACGACGAACCACTCCCGTTGCCATGATGCGTTGATGGGGGCGGAGCAAGCAAGCGAGGTCTCTGCGATGAAACGAGTACACAATCTGAATCACCTGAACCGCGGGTACACACTCATCGAGGTACTCGTGGTTGTCACCATTCTTGGCATCGCAGCAGCTGTGGTGACCCCGAACCTCTCGCAGGCCGGTGTCTTCCGGATCCAGGCCGCGGTTCGCACACTTGTCTCTGATATCAGCTTCGCCCAGATGGACGCGCTGGGATACCAGGAGCAGCGTGCACTCGTGTTCGATGTCGATGAAAACCTGTACACCTTGGTTGAAGTTCAGGACTCAACGGTGGATGTTGAAAACAACGCGATCTACGACATCAATCGGCCGGACCAACGCTATGTCGTTTCATTCGATCGAGAAGAGTTCGGCGGCACATTCATTGAGTCGGTCGAGTTTGACGGTGACAATGTCCTCATCTTCGATGAGATTGGCGGTCCTGTCGCCACAGCGGGCTCAAGCACGCTGAGTGATGGGGGATCGGTCGTGCTCGCTGGCCCACTCAGCCGGTTCCGTATTGATGTCGCAGCGTTTACCGGTCGTATCACTGTCACCCAGTTGGATTAACCTGCAATCAAGTCGTTGCTATTCATCGACTTTGTGACGCGTGCTGAAGAAAGACGCGTTGGATTCCGAGTCTCTCGGGACAAGGAGCGGCGCGATGAGCACACCGAACGACAGCAATCATCAGCTAAAGAATCCACAGGCGGGGAATGCGACGAGGAATCTCTCGTTGCTTCTGTGCCTTGGTGCGCTCGCAGGGATTCTGATCTGGGCGAAGCTCCGACTCGTTACGGACATCCCACGCAGTGCGTACGCGGTCCCTCGGGAAGAGCACAACGCAGCCGAGGAAGAAGATTCATCGGGTGAGTTGATTCTTGAAGAATCATCCGATCCCAAGGAAACTGAGCGTCCTCGCGAACCGCATCCGTAACCCAGTGTATCAACCGCCACGCGTGTTATCGGGCAAGCTGGTGCCGCTTGTAAGGGCACGGCATCCCCGAATACACAAGGTCTACGCAAAGTGACACCGTCAGATTGCCGATCGAAATGCAGCAATACCTCCCGGGACGCTCCGGATCAGACAGAGGCAGCTGCCGCAACGCTGAGGATCAACGACATGAGTTTCATCGAGCCTAATCGTACTTTCAAGCTCAACCTTCTCGGGTTCAGCCTCCAGAATGGCGTGATGCCCGCCTTGGCGCTCTCGCTTCTTGCCGGAAACGCTACCGCACAGGATGCGGGCGGGTTCGGTCTGCTCGCGGCACTCAAAAGCCAGGCCAAGGCTGCACAGGCCGAGAGCGACGATGAAATCTACCCTGAAGATGTGCCGGTCTACGACGAGAGCTACGCCGAGCCCATCGATTACATCGATCCCGTGGCAACCGAGGAGGGCATCGACAACCTGAACGGGGCCGTCGAGGTCTCGGACTATGACCTTGTTGACCTGCATGTGAATAATGAGGATCTAGGCAACATCCTCCAGCTCCTATCCATCCAGTCCTCGCGCAACATCATCAGCTCCAACAATGTGCAGGCAACCGTGACCGCTGACCTCTACGGCGTCACCTTCTACGAAGCTCTCGATTCGATTCTTCATGTGAACGGCTTCGGCTACATCGAGAAGGGTAACTTCATCTATGTCTACACCGCAGAAGAGTTGGCAGAGTTTGAGGCCCTCTCTCGTCAGCCGATGACACGGGTCATCGACCTCGATTACTTGAACTCAACAGACGCTGCAGAGTTCGCGAAGATGCTGCTCTCTGAGAATGGTTCGATCACCGCGAACGCGGCAACCGAAGCATTCACCATCACAGATGGCGTACCCTCCGGGGCTGACACCTACGCGAGCAGCGCCACAATCGTTGTGCACGACTATGAAGAGAACATTGAAGAGATCCAATCGCTGATCAACGAGCTCGATACCAAGCCAGCGCAGATTCTAATCGAAGCGACGATCCTCCAGACCTCCCTGAACGAAGCGAACGCATTCGGCGTGGACTTCGCTCTCATCCAGAACCTCGATTTCACGGACTTCGTTGGTACTGGCGGGCCGCTGAGTGTGGTCGACGGATTGATCACCGGTTCAGGTGAAACGGTGGACGGTACCGCGGTTGATGTCCCCGGCGGGAGCGACGGCACAGCGTTGCAGTCCACCCCTGGCAATACCTCAGGGCCGGCAACACTGAAAGCTGGTTTCGTCAATGGGGATGTCGGCGTCTTTATGCGAGTTCTCGATGAGATTACCGATGTGACCGTCGTCTCAAATCCCAAGCTTCTCACCCTGAACCGACAACCGGCACGCGTGCTCGTCGGTACCCGCGTGGGTTACCTCAACTCGACGACTACAGATACATCGACCACCCAAAGCGTTGAGTTCCTCGATGTCGGTACCCAGCTCGCGGTTCGCCCGTTTGTGTCCAAGAACGGACTCATCCGCCTCGAACTTCGCCCGCAGGTATCCAACTTCGCACTCCGTACAGTGGCAGACGGTGCTGGTAACAATGTCACCATCCCTGATGAAGATACCACTGAGATGAATACCAATGTCATGGTGCGTGACGGCCAGACCGTCGTGCTCGGTGGCCTGTTCACCGAAAACACCTCATCCAGCCGTACCCAGGTCCCGGTGCTCGGTGATATCCCGCTTGTTGGGAACGCCTTCAAGGGCTTCGATGATTCCACACGACGCACTGAAATCATCTTCCTGATCACGCCCTCGATCGTGAATGACACCGTTCTGGCGGAAGTCGGAGAAATGAGCAATCAGTACATCGAGCACGCACGCTTTGGTGCACGCAAGGGGCTGCTTCCATGGTCGCGTGAGCGTCGTGTTGGCCAGCTTCTCATCGATGCCCGTCAGTATGCAGACGATGGCAATATCGAAGAGGCGCTCGCGAAGGTCGATCGTGCCCTCAGCCTCAGCCCACAGTCGGCAGATGCACGAGCACTCCGCTCAGAACTTACAGGCAAGGTTCGTACCACACCCTCGCGTTCAATCATCAATGGCATGCTCCACAATGAGCTAAACTACCCGGCCGGCTCAGGTGTGAGTGCTGAGGACAGCGACTTTGTAGATTCCTACCTGGAATCTGCCAGCAGCGAACCCGTTTCTGATGTCGGCGATTTCGAAGATATCGAGTTTGAATCGTTCGAACCCGGCATCCAAGAAGTTCCTACGGACTCATTCGCGGAAGTCCCCACGGATCAGCTCTCAGCCGCCGATGCTGAGTCGGATCAGACTTTCGACTCTCCCGAATCATTCGAAGAAGTCGAGTTTGAGGAGCCTCAGACATTTGCACAGGCCGAAGAGTTCAGTGAGATCCCCGCGGATAACTTCGATGAGATGAAGTCTGTCGTGACCGGTGAGACAACTGAGGTCAGCCAGGAATCCTCGTTCGATTCGTTCGAGCAGGACTCGGACACCCTCTTCGAGGAGTCTGTCGCTCAATCTCTCGCTGGATTCAGCGGGCAACTGATCATCCCGCTGCCTACAGGCGGCGCGCTGCGTCTGGATTGGCCGATGAGCTTCGATTATGTCGTAGGCGAGGAATCCGGTTCGGAAGCCGTATTTACTGAAGTGCCAACCGAGGGTGACGATTTTGCGGATTTCACTGAGTAAGCGGTCTGTTCCGGTCGATCTGACCCGCATCACGAACCACTGACTCAGGAGTCCGTCAAATGATGAACAAGCGAACACTACCCATAGTGATTTCCGCCGCGACCCTTCTTTCACTCGTTGGGTGTTCCGGGCAGGGCAACTACACCCGCGAGGGCGTCTCGATGGCCAAGGAGCGGATGAGCTTCCTGAAGAGTGCCACGGAATGGGAACTTGCACGCCAGGCCTTTCTTGCGGGTGACCTTGAGAAAGCGCTCCGGAAGGTAGATACCTCGCTTGAAATCAATGACACCGTTGTCAAATCGCATGTTCTCAAGGGGCGTATTCTGATCGAGATGGGCGATCTCGGAAACGCGCTGCACTCGCTGCAAACCGCGACAGCACTCAACCCTGAAGAGCCCGATGCGCATTACTACCTCGGAATCGTTTTCGAACGGATCAATGAGCCCGACTCGGCGCGTGAGCACTTCGAGATGGCCTGTGATTTCGATGATTACAACCCGGTGTATGCTGTTGCCGCAGCAGAGATGATGCTCGATCTTGATTGCATCGAAGAAGCCAAGATGTATCTCGACTCGATCCCGATGTCTGAGAACAACGCGGGTATCCGTCAAACACTCGGTCACATCGCTTTGATCGAGCAGGACCCTGAACTCGCGGTTGATTATTTCCTTCAGGCCCGTCTTCTCGCTCCTGACGACGAGGGGATCGCGGAAAACCTCATCCACGCACAGATCCAGGCTGGTGACTGGAGAGATGCAGAGAAGAGCATCTCTCACCTTATCAAGAAGCCTGGCAACGAAACGCGAGAGGATCTAAAGGTACTGCACGCCAAGGCACTCATGAACACCGGTCGAGCGGTCGAAGCTCGCTCTATCTATCAGGGCATCGTCTCGCAGGACGAGGGGCGCAGTGATGTTGAATCATGGATCGGTCTGGCAAACTCATCAATGATGATCGGAGATCTTCGCACGGTACGCAAAGCCGCGACACGAGTGGTATCGCTCGCTCCAGAATCGCACGAGGGCTATATGCTCTACGCCATGTATCACCGTGAAAACGAGGATCATCGCAGTGCACTCAAGTCAATCCTGTCTGCGATTGATAAGAATCCAAGCGATCCGGTTCTTTATGCTCTCTGCGGGTTGATCCAGCGGGATCTCGGAATGCCGAACAAGGCACTCATGAGCATCACGCACGCATCGGAGCTCGATCCGACGAACGCACAGTACGCGAGAATGCGAACTGAGTTCACGAGAGGTGCTACCTTCGCTTCGTCGCCTTCCACGACAGAATAAGCTCTTTCAGCAGACTTTCAGATCAACGAGTACCGGCTCTACCGTACTTCTCCCGTTCCAGCGGGAGATTTTTGGTTCAACGATGAGCTCTACCGGTGCTCCGGGGGGGATTCGATCTCGCATCGACGCCCAGTTCCACCCGACAACCCTGATCGCAGCCCCGGGGTTGGCGCGGTCACTGATACGCAATGAGAGATGGTTTCCGTTTCGTCCGAACGGGCTTGGATCAGAGATGAGCTTCGCGTTCCTGATCCGGATCCGTACGGTGGGATTTCCCGCACCGAACGGTGCGAGCCGCTCAAGCGATTCGACGCAGGAAACGGAGAGATCTCCAACAGCAGCGAAAGTGTCGTACCGAACTGTGTTGACCAAGTCATGCTTGAGCAGCTTGCCATTGGTGTAGGCGATGAATGACTCAGCAAACGCATCAAAGTTCTCGATACGACACCGCATTCCCGCGGCCATATCGTGCCCGCCGTATCCAACGAGATGTTCCGCGCATGCGTCGAGTCCGGCGTGTAGATTGAATCCATCGATGCTTCTGCCAGAGCCTTTGCAGATGTCACCGTCGCGTTGCATGAGTATGACAGGGCGGGCATACCGCTCTACGAGACGCGAGCAGACTATCCCGACAACTCCCGGATGCCATTCCTCGTGAGCAAGGACAATCGCGCGTCGATCGTTTGCGGTCATCCCCAGTGACTCGGCCATTTCTACGGCCTGGGCGAAGATCGCTTCACCAATTGCTTTGCGTTGATCATTGATCTTTGAGAGATTTCCCGCCAGTTGATCGGCTTCAGCTCCCACGGAGTCGGTCATGAGATGGAGTGCTTCTTGCGCGTGCCCCAGACGACCGATCGCATTCAGGCGAGGTGCCAGGCGGAATCCGACATCCTCAGTATCAATACTCTGTAAATCGAGTGATGATGCGCGGATGAGGGCTTGGAGTCCTTCGTTGCGTGTGTGTGGTATTTGGCGGAGACCGTGCTTGACGATCACCCGGTTTTCATCAACGAGCGGCACAACATCCGCGATAGAACCAAGGGCAGCGAAGCCAAGCATATCGACAAGAACCTCACGCAGGTGGGGGAGAACCCGTTCACTCTGAGAATGAACGACACAGAGATTCCATGCGAGTTTGAACGCAACCCCGGCTCCGCAAAGTTCACCGAATGGATACTCCGAGTCCGGACGACGCGGGTGTACCACAGCGTATGCCTCTGGCATGTCATCGAGAGAGGTTGGCGGGTTGTGGTGATCAGTGATGATGAGATCGATACCGACCGAACGCGCGACCAGAGCGGGTTCGATCGCAGTAATCCCACAATCGACAGAGACGATCAGCGAGGTCCCCTCGGCATGGAGTGCACGGATAGCATCTTCGTTTAGCCCATACCCTTCCTCTACCCGATGCGGGATGTAGGATCTGACGCGGGCTCCGGGGTCGATTGCGCGGATGGTGTGGATCAGTATTGCGGACGCGGTCACACCGTCCACATCGTAATCGCCAAAGATGACGATCGTTTCTCGTTCTTCGATCGCTCGGAGGATCCGAATTGTGCTGCGTTCTAGATCTGGAATCAGGGTCGGATCGTGCAATGTCCGAAGCGAAGGGGCGAGGAATGCCTCCGCTTCACACCCCAGGCCCCGGGCGGCAAGCACACGCTCAAAGAGATCCGGTGAGACGATCTCTTCGGCCCTTGGCTTCCAGCGCATCTTCAAGCCTGAATCCGTGATCTCGCACTCAGCTTTTTCGATCCGGACCGGGTTGGTTTCGCTCTGTTTCGCGTACAAACTGCTCAAGTCACCCTCCGTGGCTTGTCTCTACAGTACACGCATCAACGAGCGGAATACACTGTGGTCCCATGGTCAAACTCACGAAAATCTATACACGATCTGGTGACGCGGGAGAGACCGGGCTAGGTGACGGGAAACGCGTTGCCAAGCACGATCCGCGCGTCGAGGCATATGGCACGGTAGACGAGGCAAATGCCGTGCTTGGCATGGTTGTCCACACTGCGAGATTAGATAGTGCCCCTGTGGCAGAAGTCCTCCAGTCGATTCAGCACGATCTGTTCGACCTCGGAGCCGATTTATGTACTCCGATCAAAGGTGAGGAGAAAGAAGGTGCCGCATTGCGGATTCTGCCCGCCCGTGTCAAGATGCTCGAGAATCTGATCGATGAATACAATGCTCCTCTGGAGACACTCAAGAGCTTCGTGCTTCCTGGTGGGACCCGATTGGCTGCAGAACTCCATCTCGCCCGCACGGTCATCCGCCGAGCGGAGCGGGCTGTGACGATGCTCATCGAAGCCGAGCCGACCACAACCTCACCTGTGACAATGCAATACCTCAATCGGCTGTCTGATTTCCTCTTCGTTCTTGCCCGTGTGGCCAACGACAATGGGAACTCGGATGTCCTGTGGGTTCCAGGCAAGAATCGTTGAACTGGTCATCCGGACGAGATTCACACATAGGCGTGTCTGCTCGGGTCAAAGTGTGCGTATGATGTTTGCGTGCACCAACAAATGAGACAACTGATTCGCTCGGTTCGTGACTTTGAGTCCAACAGGCTCCTTGACAACATGTCGGAGTCGGAAGTTCGTCGGAGCACCGCGCAGTTCCTCGGCATCCTGGCCCTGCTTGGGATTGCGATGATACTCATCCAGTTCATGAGCCAGGGGGCTGTGGGGGCGTCGCAACTCGTTCTCAGTTTCACCTGGGCATTGTTTTATCTCGCCGCTGCGATCACCGTCTACTTCGTCGATCTCCATAAGCTCTGGTGTGTTCGATTATCGCTCTTGATCATCATCGTCGAGGGCATCGTCGCATTGGTTCGTTGGGGTATCGCGGGCCAGGACGGACCGAGCGAGGGCGCCCTGGTTGGAGTGCTCGTAGGGTTGACCATGGGGGCGGCGTTGTTGCCCTGGAGTCCACGCCAGACACTCATACTCAGTCTGATGTGGATCATTGGTGCAAGCCTGAGCATGCTGGTCGCGGAACACCCAGAAGGGTATTCGGTTCCTGCGGCAATCTTCTCTTATTTTGCGGTCACCATCCCAGGTGTGATGATCTCGTTCTTCCGGATGTCCCGTTTTCAGGATCAGTTCGAACTGCACTTCATCCAGAGCAAGTATGACGAGGTCCGTGAGGATCTTCAGGCAGCCAAATCGATTCATGAGCGTGGATTCCCGAAACCCAAGTCATCCGGAGAAATCCGTTTTACCTATGTCTACCGCCCGATGAGTCAGATCGGCGGCGATTCAGTCTTCGCATCGATCCAGGACCCAGGCGAATCTGACTCAGCGGTCACACTCGTGCTCTTCGATGTGACCGGGCATGGGATTACGGCGGCATTGACCGCGAATCGATTGCAGGGCGAACTCATGCGATTGACTGGGGAGGACCCCGGCATCGAGCCTGGCGAGTTGCTTAACGCGATGGACCGCTATGTGTGCCTCACTCTGGCGGATAGTGCGGTGCTCGTCTCTGCGATTGCCATCCGAGTCGTTCCGCATGAGGGCGTCATTCTTGTCGCGAACGCAGGGCATCCTGCGCCGGTTTTGCGCGATGCTCGAGGGCAGCTCACGCGCATCAAGCCCTCCGGTGCTGTGCTTGGGGTCGGAGTTGAGCAAATACTCCAATCTCGTGTGGAACAGTTCCCGTTCGAAGCGGGAGATTCTTTGATCGCGTACACGGACGGTGTCAGCGAGGCAAGGATCAGCGGGGATGCGATGTACGGGATTGAGGGGGTTGAATCGGTGCTTTCACGCAACTGGGTGGAGCAATCCAAACGGTGGCCGATCCAGATCCTCGAAGATGTGGAAAATCAGCGTGCAGGAGACGCATCAGACGATATCTTGATATTGGAAATCTACAGGGCGTGACAGCCATTACCACAGCAGGGATCAATCTTGACCACGGCATCGTTTGAGACAACAGAGTTCCGCAGGACTTTCCGGCAGGAGACGGATGATCTCCTCCGCACCCGTTTGATCTGGTTTATCTCAGTCTGGGGGGGAATCGGTCTGATCCTCATGACGATCTACATCGTCCTGCTGCTGCAGGGGACGGGGATCGCCAACATGCTGACCAACAGCGGGCAGAAAGCGTTCTTTTTCCTCACGACCGTGATCTGGTTTGGTGCGTATCTCGGCTCGTTGCTGCTGGTCCTTGGAAAGCGAGTTCAGAGTCAGACGATCATTTACATCACTATGGGGCTCGTGATGCTCGACGGGGTCCAAGGAATCGGGACCCGCGTGATGGATATGAGTGGCGGGCCCTCACTTGCCGCATTTGTCATCGCCCATTTTATCGCGTGCTGCATGTTCCCGTGGACACTCAAGCAGGCATTGATTCCAGTCATCTCCATACTCTTATCGAGCGCGTTCAGTCTCATGGTCATCGAGGGCGAAGGGTGGATTCCAGCCGTCGTGACAACCCTCCTCTACGCCGCATTCGCAACACCCGCGGTATTCATCTCAGGTGTAAAGCATTCCCAGCGTGTGCAGCGTGCAACAAACAAGTTCTTGAATCAACGATACGGGATGCTGCGTCAGGAGCTTGCATACGCCAGGCAGGTCCACGAGGCGCTCTTCCCGGCCCCAATTGCCACCGGGAACCTCTGTTACACCTATCGATATGAGCCCATGCGACAGATCGGTGGTGACTATCTCTACACGAAGCTCAGCGATGATGAGGGCAGACTTTCCGTCGTGATTGTCGATGTGACCGGGCACGGGATTCCCGCCGCACTCACTGTCAATCGTCTGCACGGCGAGATCGATATCGCCTTTGCGGAAGACTCAGATATCTCGCCCGGTGATATGCTCGAGCGGCTCAATCGGTATGTGCATCTCACGCTTGCGAAGCACTCGATCTATGCGACCGCGGTCTGTATCCGCGCTGACTACAAGCGTGGAAAAATTGAATACGCGTCCGGTGGTCATCCGCCCGCTTTTATCCGAGGGGTCGATGGGACCTTAGAAGACCTCGATCCTACGACTTTTGTCCTTGGAGCATGTGCCGATGACGATTTCGAGTCGGGGCAGATCGAAGTCGATTTCGAGCCGGGCGACTCGTTGATTGCATATACAGACGGGGCGATCGAAGCAAGAAGCCTTGAGGGGAAGATGTTCCACATTGATGGGCTCAGGCGATTGTTGGCCTCACAGGCAGTGCTCGGGGGGCAGGATTCGGGGCAAGGACTATGGGCGGAAAAGATTCTCGAAGAGGTCGCGGCATTCAGAGGGGGATTGCCTCCAGAAGACGACACACTGGCAATCGAGATCTTCCGTCCAGTGGGCGTTTCGGGCGATAGCAACGCGCAGACGATGAGCGTAACGGGCATTCAGAGCCATTCATAGATGAGTCTCTTGCTCTTGTATGAAAAACTATGCGAGAAGACAATGTACGCATTGTCTGATTCATGTTAAGCTGTCCTCACACACACTCGTGTGGAGGTCTCAACATGCTCAGTATTCGAATGCAGATGCGGGGTGAACCCGCTGGCGTGAGCCGCGCGTTTACGCTGATCGAGCTTCTCGTGGTCATCTCGATCATCGCATTGCTGATCGGAATCCTTCTTCCTTCTCTTGGCTCTGCCCGGAGAACGGCCCAAAGAACGATCTGCCTCTCCAACATGAGGCAACTCGGCCTTGCCAATAGCTTGTACGCATACGACTACGATGGAAGTTCAATGCCAACAGGGCGGTTCGAGACCACGCGAGGGCGTCGAAACGCGAGAGGTGACCTGAACACTATCAACTGGGCCTACTTATACAACAACCCCGGATCGCGACGAAAGGGGGTTGGTTTGCTGATGGACTATGTTGACAATGCCCATGAGATCGTCGCGTGCCCAACAAACCAGAGACGGGACCCCATGGGCATCGTGGATGACCCGGACAACATCAGGCTTGGTGAGTACTTCTACGGCGAGAGCGAACTGAACTTCGACTACACCTTCAATGCGCCCGCGCAAGGAGCAAAGGACACGGTGCAGTTCGATGTCTGGTACTTTAACCAGACACACGCGGATGATGACGAACTCAGCCGAGCCCAGTTTGACAACGCCTTGGGCAACAACAAGCTGACCCGTATGGATGGATTGCCTCTCATCATCGAAGAAAGCTCCTGGTGGTTCAACAACAACGGTCCGCAAGGAGTCACGGATGGGGCATGGGGCAACTTCGATCAATGGACAACCCGTCACGACGGTGGTGGGGCAACCTACTACCAGGACGGACATGTTGATATCTTCAGGCCACCCACCAATGGGTTCCGGAATGATGACCCCGATGCGGGGTATGGAGATACCGGCTTCAACTCGTGGGATATCTATGTGAGAACCAGCATTGGTGGCAGCTACTACCGGTTGAAAGACATCGCGGACGCCCAATCTAGTGCGCGCACAGGGTTCAACTCCGGGTATGGTGCGGTGAATAACCCAAGGCAATACAGATAAAAACACCCGCGATGCGGGTGTGGATGTTGTCGAATGCAGGCGGGGTCAGACTCGGAAGGGACTGGATGCGTTCTTCCCAAGTCTTGGCAGAATCACTATGGCCCCGATCAACAACGGGATGAGCAGAACAAAGGGCGAGATGTGTATCTGCTCTGGGATGGTGACTTTACCGATGCTGCCAACCTCGAGTATATTCGCCTCTAGCCATGGGTAGAGTTCGGTATATATGCCCGCGCCGACCAGCATGCCCAGGACGCCGATGATCGCATGGCGAGAGCCTGCACCGATGGCAGCGACCGCGGTCCCGGGGCAGTACCCGAGGATCACCATGCCGACACCAAAGATGACACCGCCGAGAGTGTTCGCGAGCAGAGCGGTTCCTTTTATGTGCAACGGAACATCCATACCAATCAACCGCATCGTGTAGATCCCGAGGCCTCCGACAATGATCGCGGTCATCATGACCTTGAGGACCGTGAAGTCCTTGAGCCGGAACTGGTTTACGATGACATTGAAGTTGGTGACCCCGCCTTTTTGCAAGAGGAAGCCAAAGAAGAGCCCCGTGATGGCTCCGAGTAAGAGCGTCGTCGGATCAGCAAACCAAGCGTTCATGATGCGCCACCTTTCGAGCGGAGACCAGCATAGAGCAATGCGGCGGTGGGGAGTCCCCCAGCGAACATCGCACCCATGAAGATCCATCCAGAGGTAGAGAGTTGCATCCCGCCCGAGAGCCCATGACCTGATGTGCACCCGCCTGCCATGCGGGCGCCGATAATCAGGATCATGCCACCCATAAACGCGGCGGCGTAGCGGAACCCCTTGGAGGGGCCAAATCGCTGCTCCCACAGATCCGGAACATGCTCAGAGTGGATCTTCCCGCTGAGGGCTGCTGCTACGAACGCTCCGATCGCGAGGAATAGCACGAGCGCGAACTGCCATTCGATCACGGGCTTTGGTTCCGCAGCGGTGCCGAGGTATTTCACGAAATATGGCTCATTGTCCACATGGTCCGGCGCAACCAGGCGTTCGACGCCTCCAGCGGCCCGGACCATCGTCGTGGAGGTCCCAAGTGCTTTGTTCATTGTTGCGAAGGTTATCCATGAGAGGACGCCCAGCAGGATCCCGACAAGGTACGGCGACCATCTCGGTTCTTTCAGCAGTTTCATGATTCGGTTGCTGGTCATAGGTTATCTCCTAAATATCGTAAGAGTGCGATATGGATTGGCTAGGGCTTTGGGTGTGGAGTAGGTGGAGATGTATATCGAGCTTGGATGCACTGGATAATGGATCGCATTCCTGGCTCCACAACGCGGCAATAGACATATCTCCCATCTCTCTCCATCGAGATGAGTTGGTGATCCTTGAGTCTTTTTAAGTGTTCTGAAGCGACATTCTGAGGGGTATTTGTGATCTTGGCCAACTCCCCGACACTTAAACGGTGGTCAAGCAGGACTTCAATCATTTGGAGCCGAACAGGGTGGGCGATCACCTTCAGGCAGCCAGCTGCAAGTTCCATGTGAGCCATGGAGGTGATTTGGGGAACTGTGTTCATGTATCAAACATATCGCAAAATTACGATATGTCAAGCTGCGAGGTTCTGGCGAACTGTGCACAGCCAGCATCATGACGATTGCGTGGTCCGGGCCTACCATCTCGACCCCACGGGACGGGCGTGTTTCGTGGACGAGACGGACATCACAC
>Ga0070727_10003190_pt1 | contig 15140 bp, 12 predicted proteins | sample tdAd472_FD_66722 | JGI IMG/M metagenome (GOLD analysis project Ga0070727, IMG submission 66722) | Marine sediment microbial communities from the Atlantic coast under amendment with organic carbon and nitrate - tdAd47.2 | ecosystem: Environmental > Aquatic > Marine > Coastal > Sediment | place...
TATTACCGCACTCCGCGGGCGCATGGGGCTGTTCTTCGGTTTTTGCTAATGCGTTTCGGCCGCTCGCATGTCGGTTGCATCGCGCCGCTCCCTTCCCCCGCGCGCGACGCAGCCCAGATTATTTGCTAGACTGCCGCTCTCATTCAGGAGGTTGAGCCATGCACGATCTGGTCATACGCGACGCATCGATTGTCGACGGAACGGGGGCCGCCGCCTATGCCGGCGACATCGCCATCGACGGCGGCACCATCGCCGCGGTCGGCGGAACCGCCGGGGCCGCCCGGCGCGAGATCAACGCCGCCGGCGCCATGGCCGCGCCCGGCTGGATCGACGTGCACACCCATTACGACGGCCAGGTCACCTGGGACCCCATCGTCGGCCCGTCGAGCTGGCACGGCGTCACCTCCATCGTCATGGGCAATTGCGGCGTCGGCTTCGCGCCGGTGAAACCGAGCGACCACGACATGCTGATCGAGCTGATGGAAGGGGTCGAGGACATCCCGAGCGCGGCGCTCCACGAAGGCGTGCCGTGGAACTGGGAGAGCTTCCCCGAATTCATGGACGCGCTGGAGGCCATGCCGCGCGCGCTCGATGTGGCGACCCAGGTGCCGCACAACCCGGTGCGCGCCTTCGTCATGGGGGCGGATGCGGGCACCGACCGGCCGTCGACCGATGCGGAGCGCGCCCAGATGGCCGCCATCGTCGCCGAAGGGTTGGCCGCGGGGGCCCTCGGCTTCACCACCTCGCGCACCAAGTTCCACCGCACCTCGACCGGCGACCACGTGCCGAGCCACTATGCCGACCTCGAGGAATTGCGCACCATCGTCCAGTCGCTGAAGTCCCACGGCGACGGCGTCATCGGCCTGCTCTGCGATTTCGACGAGCCGGAGGCGGACATCGCGGGTTTCCGCCGGCTCGCGGTCGAATCCGGCCGCCCGCTCTATTACCTGCTGGTGCAGTTCGACGAGCATCCGGACCGCTGGCGGCGGGTGCTGGAACTCTCGCGGCCGGGGCCGGACGGGGCCGTCATCCATCCGCAGGTCTGCCCGCGCCCGGTCGGATTCTTCCTCGGGCTCGAATGCACCTTCCATCCCTTCGTGAGCCGCGCGGCCTACCGCGAGATCGCGGACCTGCCGCTGGCCGAGCGGGTGCAGCGGATGCGCGATCCGGAGGTGCGCCGACTGATCCTCTCGCAGGCGCGCACCCATCGCTCCAACATGATGCAGCAGGTGACCGCCGGCTTCGACAAGATGTACCGCCTCGGCGATCCGCCGAACTACGAGCCGTCGGAGGCGGACAGCATCCTCTCCATCGCCAGGCGCGAGGGCCGGGAGCCGCAGGAGGTCGCCTACGACATGCTGCTGGAGCGGGACGGGCACGAGCTGATCTTCCTGCCCTTCACCAATTACACCGACCGCAACCACGAGGTGATACTGGAGATGCTGCGCGACGAGCAGTCGCTCTTCGGGCTCGGCGACGGCGGGGCCCATTGCGGGTTGATCTGCGACGCCACGATCCCGACCTTCCTGCTGACCCATTGGGTGCGCGACCGGGCGCGCGGCGAGCGCCTGCCGCTGGAATGGATCGTCAAGCGCCAGACCCGCGACAACGCGGCGTTCTTCGGGCTTCACGACCGCGGCGTGCTGGCCCCCGGGATGAAGGCGGATGTGAACCTGATCGACATGGAGCGCCTCAACCTGCGCCCGCCGCATATCGTCCACGATCTGCCGGCCGGCGGCCGCCGCCTGGTGCAGGAGGCGGAGGGCTATCTCGCCACCGTCCAGTCCGGCACCGTGACCTTCGAGGAAGGGACCCACACGGGGGCGCTGCCCGGCAAGCTGGTGCGCGGCCGCCAGAAAGCCCCGGCTTGATGGGCGGGGTGAGGGGGCGTTAGCGAAGGGCGAGCCGGGGGGCGGTATCCGCTAGCCGGTGATGGCCTTCCAATAGCTGTCCTTGACCGCGATCTTGCCGTCGCGGAAGTCGTAGATGTCGATGCCGCGCACGTCGAGCGGGCGGCCATCGGCATATTCTCCGGTCGCCCGGAAGCGGCCGATGACCTGTTCGTCGGCGTAGAACAGCTCGGTCTCGGAGAGTTTGATGCTCTTGTATTTGCCGCCCCGCGCCTCCAGCGCCGCGCGGACTTCCGCCGCGCCTCTCAGAATCTTGGCGTCCGGCGCGTCGGGACCGTCGGCCTGGCGCCATTCGAAATCGTCCGTGACGCAGCCGAGGATGCCGTCGACATCGCCCTTGTTGAAAGCGCGCCCGAAGACTTTCAGGACTTCCAATGCTTCCGCTCTGTCGATGGTCATCGGCGATACCTCCGGGAAATGCTATGGACCGTTCCACCTTACGATATGGCATGCGACGGCCGGGGGCCAAGCATCAGCTGCGCTTCGGCTTGCCGATCGCTTCGTGCAGGCGCTCGAGGAGCGCGCGGCGGGCGTCGTCGTCCGGCAGGGTCTGCAGGTCCTGGCCCAGTTCGAGCAGGAAGGCCGCGTATTCGTTGTGCCAGTCGCGCTGCTCGGTGCCGCTCGCGGGCCGGCGGGTGATCTCGCCGGCGATCGGCTGGCCGGCTTTCAGATCGATGCTGTCGTCCAGCATGGGGACCGCGATGTGGCTCTCGGCACAGCCGGCATCCAAGAGATGCGTGCGGAAGGTGGCGAGCGCCCCGCCCTCGCCGTGGGTGAGAAAGACCGTGCGCCGCACCGGCAGGCGGTCGGCGACCCATTCGACCAATTCGCCCTGGTCGGCGTGGGCGGAATAGCTTTCGATACGGCGGATTCGAGCGCTGACGCGGATCTCCTCGCCGTGGATCCGCACCGATTTCTCGCCGTCGAGCAGCAGCCGGCCGAGCGAACCCGGCGCCTGATAGCCGACGAAAAGCACGGTTGCCTGACGACGCCAGAGGTTGTTCTTGAGGTGATGGCGGATGCGTCCGGCCTCGCACATGCCGCTCGCCGACAGGATGATCGCGCCGGAGGTGACGCTGTTGATCTTCATGCTGTCCTCGACGCTCAACATGAACTGGAAGCCCGGATGGCGGAACAGTCGATGGGGCCGGGTCACTTCGTGGAGCGCGTCCTTGTGTTTCTCGAAAATCTCGGTGGCCCGGATCGCCATCGGGGAATCTATGAACACCTGAACCTGCGGGATCGCACCCTCGTTCATCAGGACGCCGATGTCGTAAAGCAGTTCCTGGGTCCGCTCGACCGCGAAGGCCGGGATCAGGATATTGCCGCCGGCGTCGAGACCCGCCTGCAATTCGGCGCGCAGAATTTCGCGCCGGGCTTCCGTGGTCGGGTCGCCGCGGTCCCGGTCGCCGTAGGTGCTCTCGACAATCAGATAATCCAAGTCGCCCGGCGCCTGCGGCTCCTGATGGAAGGATTTCTCCTGCGGTCCGATATCGCCCGAGAAGAGCATCCGCACCGCGGGCCGGTCGGGCGCGCCATCCAGAAGTTCGACCTCGATCGATGCGGCACCCAGGATATGCCCGGCATTCCACAGCCGCGCCCGGACGCTCGGCGCCACCTGGAACCAGGCGCCGAAGTCCTGCGGCCGAAGGCGCTCGAGGCACTGTTCGGCGTCGGCCCGCGTATAGATCGGCTCCACTTCGGCGCGGCCGCGCCGCCGGTTGCGCTGGTTCAGTCGGCGGACTTCGGTCTCCTGGATGTGGCCACTGTCCGGCAGCATCACGCCGAGCAGATCGCCGGTGGCCTCGCTGGTCAGGATGGGCCCGGTGAAACCCATGCGGCAGAGCTTCGGCAGCAGGCCGCTGTGGTCGATATGCGCATGGGTCAGAAGGACCGCGTCGATCGCGCTCGGATCGAAGGGAAAATCCCGGTAGTTCAACTCCCGGATGGTCTTGGTGCCCTGAAACAGGCCGCAATCGACAAGTACGCGTGTTGCGCCGTGGCGGATCAAATAGCAGGAACCGGTGACGGTGCCGGCCGCGCCGTGGAAATGCAGTTCCGATCCGGCTTCGGCGTGTGCCACGTCAGGTCTTGACGATCAGGGCGTCGACGACGGTGACGCCGGCGCCTTTGGGATGCACCAGCACCGGGTTCAGGTCGATCTCCTGGATATGGTCGGCGAAATCGGCGGCGAAACGCCCGAGGTTCACCATCAGGGAGACCAGCGCCTCGACATCCGCGGCCGGCTCGCCGCGCACGCCGTCGAGCAGCGGGCGCCCCTTCAGCTTGCCGAGCAGCGCATGAGCATCGTCTTCGTCGAGCGGGACCGGCGCGAAGGCGACGTCCTTCATCACCTCGACATAGACGCCGCCCATGCCGACCATCAGCAACGGGCCGAAGGCGGGGTCGCGGTTGATGCCGAGGATGACTTCTTGTCCCTTGTCCGCCATGGGCTGCACGAGGACGCCTCGGATGTCAGCGCCCGGACTGTAGGCGCGCGCGTTCGCGGTCAGATATTCGAAGGCTTTCCGGGCCTCGGCGCCACCGAGCAGATTGAGCGCGACGGCGCCCGCTTCCGTCTTGTGCAGGATATCCGGCGACTGGACCTTGAGGGCGACTTTACCGCCGATGGCTTCGGCGATTTCCGCGGCTTCGTCTGCGGTCGTCGCGAGCCGTTCGCCCGCTTCTGGAATACCGTACTTGGCGAGCAGCGGCTTGGCTTCGTATTCGCAAAGCGTTTGCCCCGCCGCAGCGAGGGCGGAAGCCGTGGCGTCATCCGGGGCTGCCGCCGTCGATATATTCGGCCGCTTCAGAAAGCGTTCGCGTAACGCCCGGTAGTCGGCCATCTCGACCAGCGCGCGCGCGCAATTCCGCATGTTGGTAAAGAGCGGCAGGCCGCAACGGTTTACGATCTCGACCGAACCCTCGCGGGGCAACGTATAGGAACAGAGCACCACCGGCTTGTCGGCATTCTTCTTCAGTTCGGTCAGGTCGTCGCGCTCGCGGATAAAGGTCGAGTTGTGACGCGCCGAGCAGATGCCGATCACCGCATCGACATTATCGGCATCCATGACCATTCGGTTGAGGCGGGCGTAGCCGACCTGACGCACCGCCTGTGCGGTGCCGTCGACCGGATTCTGCGATGTGCCGTAGGCGGGGAGATGGGTGTCGATGACCGCACGGGCCTTCGGGTCGAGGATCGGGACCTCCAGTCCCGCAAGGGCCGCGGTATCCGCCATCAAGCCGCCGGCGCCGCCGGAACCCGTGGTGATGCCGATCCGCTTTCCGGCCGGCAGCATGTGTCCCCAATGGGAGAAGCCGGACGCGATGTCGACCATCTCCTCGATATCGTCGCCCTCGATGATTCCGTAGCGCTCGAACATGGCGCGGTAGCCCGAATAGGCCCCGGCAAGCGCCGCGGTATGCGAGGCGGCGGCCCGCTGTCCGGCGTCGGAACGGCCGACTTTGGTGACGATGATCGGCTTGCCCGCGCGCAGCGCTTTCTCGCCCACGCCCGCGAGTTTTTCCGGCGACTTCACGTCTTCCATGAACAGCATGAAAATGTCGGTCTCTCCGGTATTCAGCAAATGGTCGACGAAATCCAGCTCCTCCAATGCCGCCTCGTTGCCGGTCGTGAGGATATAATTGAACGGCAATTCCTTCGGCCGGCCCCGGTCGAAGAAGGAAAATCCAACCCCGCCGCTTTGCGCGATGGCGGAGATGTACCCGTTCTTGCGATAGTCCGGCATCAGGGGGACGTCGTTCTCGTCGACGGCGGGGCTGAAGGTCGGGCAGAGCGCCGCCTGGGTATTGGCGAACCCTTCCGAATTCGGGCCGCACACGGCCATATCGTATTCTTCTGCGATCTCGCGGACGAGGGCCTGGGACCGTTCGCCATCCTGGCCGATTTCCTCGGCAAACCCCGATGTGATGATCTGGGCCGCCTTGACGCCCTTGCGGCCGCATTCGCGCAGCGTATCCGGAACGAACTCCGCCGGGATGATCAAGATTGCCAGGTCCACATGGCCCGGCACGTCGCTGATCGTCGGATAGGCCTTGAGGCCGAATACCTCGTCGCTGCTGCGGCTGATCGGATATATCTCGCCCTTAAAGTCATGCCCCATCATCACCTTCATGATGCGGCCCCGCAGAATGTCGGCGTTGTCGGAAGCGCCGATCACGGCGACGGCATTAGGCGAAAGGAAGGCTTTCAGGTCAGGCATGAGGGTGTCCTGGCAGGAGGATTAATCGAATGAATGCGCAAATGATTTCAGGATCAGCGGAGGCCCAAACCCCTGGCGATGATGCCGCGCAGAACTTCGGTCGTGCCGCCCTGGATCGTGAGTTTCGGCGCGATCATCGTGGCAAACCGCAGCAGATCGTCGAACTCCGTCCGGTTCCCGGCATCCGGATCGACAAAAGCGGCCAGATCGCGGACTTTGGCGGGCAGGTCCTGTTCCCACTTGGTCCCGAGATCCTTGACGAGCGAGCCTTCCACGACGGGTTCCTTCCCGGCATGTAGCATGCCGTTCACCGAGACCGACATCCGCCGCAAGGTGTGGAGTTGCGCCACCAGGCGACCGATACCCTCGGCGCCGCGCGCATCCGGCTTCTCACCCAGCACATCGACGAGTTCGGGGAGGATGTAAAATGTTTCGAGAAACCGTTCGGGGCCGCTGCGCTCATACGCCAATTCGCTCGTCGCCTGCTTCCAGGCCTCGTCTTGGGTGCCGAGCATCATTCCGTCCGGGATGAAAGCGTCTTCGAAGATGACTTCGTTGAATTCGTGAATGCCCGTCGGGTGCAGGATCGGGCGACAGGTGATGCCATCCGTGTTCTTCATGTCGACCACGAAGTTCGTCAGCCCGTGGCGCCGGTTCTCTTCCGTCGGTTGCGAAGTCCGGAACAGGCCGATCATGTAATCAGCGTGGTGGGCGCCGCTTGTCCACACCTTGCTGCCGTTGATCAGCCATCCGCCTTCTGTCTTGGTGGCGCGGCAACTGGCGGCGAACAGGTCGGAGCCGGAATTGGGCTCGCTCATGCCGATGCAGAACATGCAGTCGCCTTTGATGATCCGGGGCAGAATATCCGCCTTCATCTCCTCGCTGCCGTATTTGATGATCGTCGGCCCGCTTTGCCGGTCGGCCGTGAAGAAGACGCGGGTGGGGGCGGCGACCGCGCGGAATTCTTCCGTCACCACGTAGCGTTCGAGAAAACTTCTTTCCTGCCCGCCGTACTGTTTCGGCCAGGTCATGCCGATCCAGCCTTTCGCCCCGACCTTGCGGGCGAATTCCCGATTCAATCCATTGCCCATCGGCGTGGTGTTCGGATCGAAAGTGCCCGCGGCGATCTCCTCGCGTACGAATTCACGGACTTCGGCACGCAATTCTTCACATTCGGGGGGGAGGCGCATCGGATCGAACTGAATGGCGGTCGACATCTAATCAGGTTCCTTCCTGTCTTATTTGGCCCTGCCCGTTTCGGACGGCGCTTGCCACGGCGCGCGCTGCCGCTAATTTTACAAACAACTGCGGCCAAGCATACCCACTTGGTTGCATCAGTAATATGGATCGCCCCCGGCGATTGTCACTTACCGATCGCCGAATAGGAAGCCACGCCACATGAGCGAAAACGACAACATCATCGTCGATATGACGACGCGGATTTTCCAGGATTTATGCGACCCGCAAACGATCAACAGCGCGCAAGACGACAGTTGGAAGGAGCCGCTGTGGTCGGCGCTTGAAGAAGCTGGTCTGACGGCGGCGCTCGTCTCCGAGGAAATGGGCGGCGCCGGGATCGATCTCGCGGACGGCTTCGAAATCCTCCGTGTCGCCGGAAAATTTGCCGTGCCGACGCCCCTGGCGGAGACCATGTTGGCGGGCTGGCTGCTGGCACAAGGCGGTATCGCGTTTCCCGGGGGACGTCTGTCGGTCGCACCGATCCGGGAGGCAGATCGGCTGACCATCGATGAAGGCGGGGTATTGTCCGGATCGGCGCGGGGCATACCGTTCGCGCGGGAAGCGGATGCCATCGCGGTGATCGCACGTCGAGGAGACAGCTGCAAGATCGCCTTGGTCGATACGGCCGCCTGCGGCATCGCCGACGGCGCGAATTTTGCGGACGATGCAAAGGACGATATCAAATTCGATGGCGTGTCGGCGGCCGAAATCGGCGATGCGCCTGCCGGCTTCGATGAAGAGTCGCTGTTCATGATGGGGGCGCTTGCGAGGTCCTGCGAGATGGCGGGGGCGCTGGAAGCCATGCTGGAGATTTCCGTCACCTATTCGCAGGACCGTGTCGCCTTCGAGCGGCCGATTTCGAAGTTCCAGGCCGTGCAGCACAATCTGGCGCGTCTGGCCGGCGAAGTCGCGGCCGCCGTCTGCGTGGCCGGCTCAGCCGCGGATGCACTGCAAAGCGCCGGCGGTTTCGACGACGACGTCTTTCTTGAGATTGCGTCCGCGAAGATCCGGACCGGGGAAGCGGCGGGCGAAGGAGCGGCAATCGCGCATCAGGTACATGGCGCCATCGGATTTACCATGGAACATATCCTGCAGCGTTACAGCCGCCGGGTCTGGTCGTGGCGCGACGAATTCGGCTCCGAGAGCGTTTGGGCCGTCCGATTGGGCGAAGCTGTGGCGGCCAAGGGCGGCGACGCGCTCTGGGCGACGCTCGCCTCGCGATAGGGAGGGAACGGGCATGTCGACGCCGCAATCCGGCATTTTTGCCGAAGGGTCGTCCTTCCATCATTTTCTGGAATACACCATTGGCGACGGTTTTGATGGTGCCGCCGTCTCTGCGGCGCGCGAAGCATTCACGTCGCTGACGGTGAACGGCGTGGTGGCCTTCGGACCGGCGGCCTGGAGCCGTCTTTCGGATGGACACACCCCCGCAGCGCTGGCGCCGTTCGAGAAGATCACCGGCGCGGAGGGACGTGTCGCACCCGCGACGCAGCGCGATTTGCTGATCTGGCTTCACGGCGGGGATCACGACAATGTTCTGGACGCCGCCTTTGACGTCCAGCGCAGGCTGTCCGCGCATGCGGACATAAAGCTCGATCTGCCGGGGTTTCAGTATCGCGATTCGCGCGACCTGACGGGTTTTATTGACGGATCTGCCAATCCGAAGGGCGGCGACCGGCAAGCCGCTGCTTTGGTGCCGGACGGAGAAGCGGGTGCCGGCGGCGCGTACGTGCTGTCGCAAAAGTGGGTACACGACCTGGACGCCTTCAACGAACTGTCGGTACCCGAACAGGAAGGCGTGATTGGCAGGACGAAAGCCGACAGTATCGAGCTTGAAGGCGATGCCATGCCGCCTGATTCCCATGTCTCCAGGACCGACGTGAAGATCGACGGTAAAGGGTTGAAGATATACCGGCGCAGCGCGCCCTATGGCACCGTCACGGAAAAAGGCCTTTATTTCATCGCGTTCTCCTGTGATCCGTCGCGCTTTGACGTGATGCTTCGGCGCATGTACGGGACCTGGGACGACAATCTGCACGACCATCTGATTCATTTTTCGGCGCCCGTCACCGGGTCGTACTGGTTTGCGCCTTCCGAGGAGGACCTCGAAGCCGCCGGTTGCGCCATTTAACAGGGAGAGAAATCCATGCCGACCATTCCAGCCGACCGACTTAAAGCGCTTTCCGAAACCATTTTCCAAGGTGCCGGGGTCAGCGCCGAAGAAGCCGAAATCGTCGCCCGACACTGCATCGATGCCAATCTGGCCGGTCACGATTCGCACGGCGTTCTGCGCGTCGTGACGTATTGCGACCGGGTCGAGAAGGGGCACATCGTGCCCGGCGCGAAGATCGAGATCGAAAAGGAAAGCCCCACGACGATTGTCGCCAACGGCAATTGGGGCTTCGGCTTCACCGTGACGGAAACGATCACCAGAAAGCTTATCGAGAAGGCGAAGACACAGAACGTCGCGGTCGGCACCATTCACTATCAAGGACACATCGGACGCCTTGCGGACTATCCGCTGATGGCGATCGAAGAGGGCATGATCGGCATGATCACCGCCGACTCAGGCCGCAGTCCGAAACGCGTCGCGCCTTTCGGCGGCATCGAACCGAAACTCGGCACCAACCCGATTTGCATGGCGTTTCCGTCAAACCTGGAAGCGCCGTTCTACTTCGACATGGCGACCTGCGCCGGCGCCGCCGGCAAGCTTGAAGTCGCGGAAGCGCGCGGCGAGCACGTGCCGGAAGGCTGGCTGATCGACAAGCACGGCAACCCGACAACCGATCCGGCGACGGTGAAGGACGGCGGCGCGATCCGGCCGATGGGCGGCAACGAAGGTTATAAGGGCTACGCGCTTGCGGCGATGGTGGAAATTCTCTCGGGCCTGCTGACCGGTCTCGGCTTCGGTGTGGAGCCGACCGGCAAGCATAACGACGGCTGTTTCATCGCGATCTATAACGTTTCGGCCTTCCGGGAACTGGAGACTTTCAAGGCGGAAGTCACCGAATTCGCCGAATATCTGAAAGCAACGCAGCCGGCGCAGGGCGTGGCAGAAGTCCTCTATCCGGGCGAAATTGAGCATAAACGCCGTCAGGAGAGGCTCGCCAATGGCATCTATGTCGAAGATGCGACCTGGGATAAACTGAAAGGCCTCGCCGACAAGTACGGTGTAATGGATCGCTGCGACTTTAGCGGCTAGGGTGAAAGCGGCCTATAGCGCAATGCGCTTTAAGGCCGCTTCCGCCTCCGCCACAACGTCCCGGACGATATCGCCCGCCGACTTCACCTCGTGGATGAGGCCGACGCTTTGACCTGCGGGGAGCACCCCGTTCTCGACATCGCCGTCGATGCGGCCGAGGTCGGACGCCGGTTCGCCGTATTTCCGGACCTGTAAGGGATAGGGAAGTATCTCGTCCTCGCGGTCGGCCCAAGAGCGCGTGTAATTGTTGTCGATCAGGCGGCACGGCTTGCCGCTGTGGGCGCGGGTGATGACCGTGCCGCTCGAATCCGTCGAAACAAGGCGCTCCTTGTAGTTCTGATGGCTTCTGGATTCCGGTGTCGCGATGAAACGCGTGCCCATCCACACACCCTGCGCGCCGAAGGCGAGCGCCGCCGCCAGGCCGCGACCGTCGGCGAGACCGCCGCCCGCCAGAACCGGAACATCGACCGCGTCGACCACTGCCGGTATCAGAATCGCGGTGCCGATCCGTCCGACATGTCCGCCTCCGTCGACGCCGGACGCGATGACCGCATCGACCCCGTCGGCGACGGCCTTTTCCGCGTGGCGCACGGCACCGCAAACCGACATGACGTATATTCCCCGCTCGTGAGCGGCGGCGACGGCATCTTTCGGACTACCGAGTCCGGAGATCAGGACCGGAACCCGCTCCTCCAGCACGAGGTCGACCATCTCTTGCACCGATTCCGTATAACGTGCCGCGACATCGCCCTCCGCCCGCACGGTCGCGAACAGGATATCGACCCCGAACGGTTTATCGGTGATCGCACGTACGGTATCGATCTCGGTTTTCAACTGTTCGCGGGTCATGTTCGATCCGGCGCCGATGACGCCGAGGCCGCCGGCAGCCGATACCGCGCCGGCCAAGGGTCCCCGCGCCACGAATCCCATTCCGGCCTGAAAGACGGGATATTCGATTCCGAGGCGGTCGCAGATTTCGGTCTTGAGTCCAGGCATGTCGCTCTCCGGCGGTTGCGGGTGTTTCTTCGAATCTATCGCCGAAGCCGGGGCCGCCAAGGTCTGGTTGAAGGTAAGACGCTTTGGCCGATGTCAATTCCACCGGAAATAACTGCGATAAGGAGATAAGAAATGCCAAAAACGCCGGATTACTTTGTGGGGAAGACCATTGTTATCACCGGTGCCGCCAGCGGGATCGGCCGAGCGACCGCGCAGATATTCTCGCGCGAGGGCGCCAATGTGGTTTGCGGCGATATCGATGCCGAAGGCGCCGAGCGTACCGCCAATCAGATTATCCAGAAGGGCGGTAAGGCATTGGGCCTTGCCTGCGACGTTACCAAACGCGAGCAGGTCGTGGAGATGATCCGGCGCGCGATCGCTGAGTACGGCAAGGTCGATTTCCAGTTCAATTCGGCCGGTGCCGCAGGCCGGCGCTCGACCTTCCTCGATATCGATGACGAGCTGTGGGACCAGACCTTCGATCTGAATGCCAAATCCGTCTATACCAGCATGCAGGCTGTATTGCCGCATATGCTGGAGAACGGCGGCGGGACGATCGTCAATGTCGCCAGCATGTCGCACAAGCGCGGTGCCCCCGGGTCCTCCATTCACTACGCCGCCGCAAAAGGCGCCGTCGTGACCATGACCCTCGGCGTGGCGCGGGAATTCGCGGACCGCGGCATCCGCTGCCTGTCGATCTCGCCGGGGCCGGTACGGACGGCTTTCCAAGAAGCCGCCAATACCTCGCCCGAACTCATGGAGAGGTTCCGGAACGATGTTCCGATGAAGCGATTTGCGGAGCCCGAGGAAATCGGGGAGTTGGTCCTCTTTATGTGTAGCGACGCCTGCGAATACATGACGGCGGATACGGTTTACGTAAACGGAGGCGGTGGTTGGCGGTAAACGGGATGGAGTCTTGGAGGAAGAGTTGGTGAGTATTTAAGTAATATAAATCACTTTAAATTATTTACTTGAATACTTCGCGCCGTTTAAGAATAATGCGCTAATAATAAAGAGACTGATGTCTCGGCGGATTCGCGAATGCGGGCCGCGATAAAAGACCGGAAGCACCGTGCATCAAGGTGGGCGAACCCGAATTATGGGGCCACTAGAGATGCAGGCGATGAGTGAAAGTGAATTAAGAACCGAGCGGTTCACCGTAGAAGGTTTCCTGGACGGCGGCTGGCACCTCGTTCTTTCCTCGGATGAGCGCGAGACAGCCATTCGCGGAGCGGGAAGCGTCGTGATCAGCGGCGCCTTCGAATTCGTGCGCATTATGTTGAACGGCGTCGTGCCTGGCCTTGGCCGCGAGCTCGTTCGTATCGATCGCCATGGAACGGTGCGCAATGGCGCTTTTGTCGAGAATATCGCGGCCCCGTCGGCCCCGGCCCAACCCGTGGAAGACAATGCGCAAGAGCGGGATAAAGGGTCAAATGGACTGCGTCCTGCGGTCGGTGCGACAGCGGCGGTTGTGCTGTTTGCGGTCGGGATCGCCGTCGGCAACTGGGCGATACAGATTATCTAGGCCGTCGTTGCGACGTCCGATGTCGGAAACAATCGCCTTTTCCCACAAATGAATGCTAATCTTGCGGCATGCGCATATTACTTGCCGAAGATAATAAGGAATTGCGGGACGCAATGCGCGAAGGGCTGGAGAAGGCCGATTTCGCGGTTGACGGATTCGAACTCGCCGATGAGGCGGATGCCGCGGTTGCGACAACCAAATACGATGCCGTTATTCTTGATCTCGGCCTGCCGGATGGAGACGGAATTGATCTGCTGAGATCGTGGAGGGACCGGGGAGAGACGGTTCCCGTCCTCATTCTTACCGCGCGGGATACGCTCGCGGACCGCGTCAAAGGGCTCGACAGCGGCGCCGACGATTATCTGGCAAAACCCTTTGCCATGGAGGAAGTGCTTGCGCGGATCAGGGCGCTGCTGCGCCGTCCAGGGGCCGCACTCGGCGTCGTGCTTGTTGCCGGTAATATCACCTTCGATGTCACTTCGCGCGAAGTGCGGATCGCGGACGTGCTGGTGCCCATTCCCCGGCGGGAGATGGCCGTTCTGGAGCAGCTCATGCGGCGCATGGGCAATGTCGTGCCGAAGGATATGCTGGCCGACAGCGTCTATAGTTTCGACGACGATGTGACGTCGAATTCCCTGGAAGTCGGTATCTCCAGGTTGCGCAAGCGGTTGGCGAAAGTCGGTGCGACGGTATCGATCCATACGCTTCGCGGTGTCGGTTATCTGATGACCGAAGAAGAGGCGGCGGCGTGACGGCTGCGGCGCTTCAGCAGGCTCGTGTCTCGGGCGGGAGAGAGCCGCTTAAGATATTGGTGATCGAAGACGACAATGCCATCGCCAAATTGATCACGATGATCATCGAGAAGAGCGGCCCCTATTCCGTCGAGCGCGCCAACAGCATCGCCATGGCGCAGGCGCGTCTCGAGCAGGGCGGCATCGACGCGGCGCTGCTGGACCTCGAGCTGCCGGATTCCTCGGGCATCGAAACGGTGCGGCGAATCTGCAGCAATCATCCCGAATTGCCCGTTGTCATCCTGACGTCCCACAGCGAGAGCGACATCGCTCAACAGGCTCTGCGTGAAGGGGCTGAAGACTTCGTCTCCAAGGGGACGTCGATCGCCATCATGCTCGACAGGGCGCTGCGCTATTCTCTCGAGCGCAAACGGGTGAGCCGTGAACTCGAACGCCAGAAATCGCTGTTCGAAGCCGTCTTCAGGGATGTGCCGGATGCCATGGTCATGTCGAACGCACACCATGAAATCGTTCTGTGCAATCCCGGCTTCAAGAACATGTTTGGTTATGAGCCAAGCGAAGTGGTCGGTGGCAAATCCGAACAATTGCTGGCGGATTCCGCGTCTTCCGTAACGGGAAGCCGGGCCGACGAGACGCCGCAGACGGAAGCTTACACCATCGAATACCGCCGCAAGAGCGGCGAGACGTTTCCGGGCGAGACCGTTCATACCATCATGCAGGATATCGGCGGAAAACCGCTTGGATATCTGTCGGTCATTCGGGACGTCAGTGAGCGGGTGAGGGCCGAGAACGCACTGCGGGAGAGCGAGCGGCGAAATCGGGAATTTGCCGCGGACGTGGCGCACGAGTTGCGGACGCCGCTGGCCGTTTTGCGGACGCGGCTGGAGAACCTTGGCGAAGACGTGCGGGTGAAGCCGCTGGTCGAGCATGTCGACGAGATGTCGCGGTTGATCTCGCAACTGCTGGCTGAGACGGACTTGGAGGGTCTGTCGGTGACGCCCGGCGACGTTGCCGACTTGCGCCAGGTTTGTATGCGTGTCGCGCAGTATTTTGCACCGCTGGTGGTTAAGCAGAACCGCATGATCGAAGTCACCGGATCGGAAACACCGGTCCTCGTCAATGGCCTGGAAGCGCCCCTGGAGCAAGCGGTCCGCAATCTCCTGCAGAACGGATTGAAATTCTCGTATCCGAACACGACAGTGACCATCGACGTGGGCGAAGATGGTTCGATAGGCGTGACCAATTTCGGCGATGCGGTCCCCGACGATATGCAGGATCGGATATTCGAACGGT
>Ga0070727_10003192_pt1 | contig 15134 bp, 15 predicted proteins | sample tdAd472_FD_66722 | JGI IMG/M metagenome (GOLD analysis project Ga0070727, IMG submission 66722) | Marine sediment microbial communities from the Atlantic coast under amendment with organic carbon and nitrate - tdAd47.2 | ecosystem: Environmental > Aquatic > Marine > Coastal > Sediment | place...
CGATCATCTGGCCGCCCACCATGCCGCGCGCGCCGGAAGAATCGGCCAGACGCTCGATCAGCAAGGTGCGGACCCCGGCATCATCATGGGTCTCGGTAGAGGCGAGGATCTTGAAGGCCAGTGTCAGCAGGGCGTCCCCGGCCAGCACCGCCGTCGCCTCATCAAAGGCCTTGTGCACGGTCGGCTGGCCGCGCCGGAAATCATCATCATCCATGCAGGGCAGATCATCGTGCACCAATGAGTAGCAGTGCACGCATTCCAGCGCTGCCGCTGCCCGCAGCAGGGTTTTCTCCGGCGCGTCGAACATCGCGCCGGTTTCCAGCAGGAAGAAAGGCCGCATCCGCTTGCCATTGGCCAGCGCGGCATGACGCATCGCGCGCATCAGATCAGCCTCGGGTCCACTCGCAGGCGGGATCAGCTGGTCCAGCGCAACCGTTACCTTGTCGGCAACTTCCTTCAGGCGCTGTTCGAAGTCGACAACGTCCGCCATGCGGGACCCCTCTCTAGTCGAAGCTGGCAGGTTCGGTGGTTGGCCCGTTGGCCCCCTGCACGATCTGCTCCACCTTCAACTCGGCGGACTTCAGGCGGGAATCGCAATGCGCTTTCAGAGCTGCGCCCCGTTCATAAATCGCGATGGATTTTTCCAGTTCGACTTCACCGGCTTCCAGCTGTCGCACAATGCCTTCGAGTTCGGCCAGGGCTTCCTCGAATGTCAGCTTGTCGACGGGTTTCTCTTTTGCGTCAGCCATGCCTCAGGTCTCGCTTCTCAGAATTTCAGATGACACTAGAGCCCCGGTCTGGGCTCCACAACCATTTGAAGGCGGGTTTCACCGATATTCGTAAACCCGGAAGCTCCAATAGCTGTCTCCGCCATCATAGGCGCATTTCCAGCCAAGCTTCTTTAGTTCCGGTCTCAGCATGCGGTTAAACCAGCCATGAGCCGCCAGATAGACTTTCGTATCCTCTGAAGCATCATGCAATTTCTGCGCAGCCTCTGCGGCCCGCTGGCGAGCCGCCTTCACGCTTTCCCCGTCCAGCGCATGGCCGTTAAGCCAGGCAGCACGGGCCAGAATGTTCCATGTCTTCGGCAGATAGCGCACGCCCGGCAGCAGCGGCGGCGGCAGCGGCGCTTCATTGAACACAGCGTCATACTCCGCCTGCATGTGCGGCGCAGCGCTCGCAGCCGTCTGCTGCGCCCGCAGACGCGCGGAGGCAAACACCAGATCAGCGTCTGCAACAGCCTTTTTCAGATCTTCCGGGGCAACCTGACCTTCAGCCAGGGCACCGGCCTCATACCGGTCCCACCAGTCACGATACTCGCGCCAGTTCAGGCGCGGGCCAGCTGTGCGGTCCAGGGCCGGGCGGCCATGACGCGATACAATGATCGGCCCGCGTTTCCGGTCTGTCGATGTCGGGTCTGGCATCGCCATTAAATCGTATACTCGTTCCTGCGGAGACCCGCGCGTAAAACTCAAGCAATTGCCCTAACGGGGTTGCCCCGGCACGGCAAGGCACCTTTCAACTCAGACATGTGCCCGCTTGTGGGCTGGAGCAGCGATCAGAGGCCCTTCCAGACCCTCTTCGCACACTTCTCATCATCCTGCAGTTTGCAGGAATAGAAGCTCATCAACACCGTATCTGCCCGCCCGATCAGATGATCCAGCGGCACAAAGCCGATCGATGCCTCTTCTGCAGGCACGCGCAGCGGGCATCCGGCCCGGTCGACGACACCATTCTCTGCAGGGCAGTGTCCGCTCGGGAAGCGGCTGTCGAGGGAATTGTCGCGATTATCGCCCATCATGAAGACATAGCCTTCAGGCACGACGAACAGGTCTGTATTGTCGCCCCAGTCGCCCTTGTTGCCGCGATAGGTGGCCCAGCTCTTGTCGCCAATTGTCTCGCGCCATTCAAAGGCCGTGCGCAGGATGTTCGTTCCATGCGGCGTGTAGCGCACCTTGCGCACCAGTTCGCTGTCGACCGGTTCGCCATTCAGATACAGCTGCTCGCCAATCATCTGCACCGTATCGCCCGGCAGGCCGATCAGGCGCTTGATCATGACGCGGCCCGTATGCGGGTGTTCGAACACAATGACATCGCCATGCTTCGGCATCCGGGCAAAGACCCGGCCCGATGGCAGCGGGATGAAGCGCCCCAGCGAGAAAGGCAGCGAATAACGGTCATAGCCATAGGCAAACTTGGTCACCGCCACGCGGTCCGTCACCTGCAACGTCGGCACCATACTCTCGGAGGGAATCACCCGCTGTTCATAAAACAGGCCCGTGAACAGCATGAACGCCGGCACGAAGAAGGCCAGCGTCATCGCCCATTCCCTCAGCTCCCGCTTCAGTTTGCTGCCGAGAGTCAGGTCTTCTTCCGCCTCGTCCTGCGTGGCGGTGCTGCCATCTGATGTCATCGGAACCTCGTCTCTCGTCGTCGCAACGTGCGTCCTGTTTAGACGATAGGTGCCATGATTGCGAAGGTGTAAACTGCCCGCATGCTGTAAAAGCCTCGCAAAGGCCACGTAAGACAGGTCAGGCCAAGTGGTAGAGGTCCACGCCGTGCTCGTCCTGGCTGACCCGCACATCCCCGCGATGGATCAGGTAATTCAGGTGCGCCAGCGCCTCGCCCGTGGCCATATGGATGACATCATCCCCGATGGCCCGGGCGAACATCGTAGTGAACGTATCCGTCACCTTCATCGGCCCGCGCGCCAGTTTGGCCTTCAGCCGCTCCAGCGTCACAAAATGCCCGTCGATCAGATGCTGCAGCCTGTGATGCGCGCCGCGGAACGGCTCATTATGCGCAGGCAAAACCAGCACATCTTCCGGCAGGCGGCGCTTCAGCGTCTCACAGCTTTCGATCCAGTCATCCAGCGGGTCGGCCTTCGGCTCGGTCGGGTGGACGGAGACATTGGAGGAAATGCGCGGCAACAGCTGGTCGCCTGAAATGACGATATTCAGCTCAGCGCAGTAAAGACAGGCATGTTCCGGCGAGTGACCACTTCCGGTGATCACTTCCCAGCTTTTCCCGCCCATCTCAAACGTGTCGCCATCCGAAAGCCGGAAGAAGGATTCAGGGATGCGCGTCACGCCCCGGCCGAAATTACCGAAGCGTTCCTTGTAGGTCTCCAGCTGCGCCTCGGACCATCCAGCACGGCGATAGAAGTCGACGCCCACCTCCGGCGCCTCGCGGCCTGTATCTGCGACCAACATTCGGCAGGTCGTGTATTCCAGCCGCGTCATCCACAGCTCGGCCCCGTATTTGTAGCAAAGCCAGCCCGCCGTGCCGACATGATCGGGGTGCATATGCGTGACGATCACGCGCTTCAGCGGCTTGTCCGGTGTGACCCGGTCCGCCAGCAGATTGCGCCAGGCCTCCCGCGTCTCGTCATAGGCGATGCCGGTGTCGACAATCGTCCACCCGTCACCATCATCGATCAGCCAGTTATTGATGAATTTGAGGGAGAAATTGAGCGGCATGGCCACCCATTCGATGCGCTCTGCAATCTGCACGCTTTTGCCGATTTCCGGCTCGGTCCGCCCGAAGGGGTAGTCCAGCCTGGGCCGTTTCGGCGGGGCAGTTTCAAATCCATCCATTGCAGAATGATACTTGCATCCATGACGCCGTCGAGCCGTACCGCAAGGTCAGGCTGCAGCCTCCAGGGCGGACAGAATATCTGCCACGATCTGCGGCACGGGACGATCTGCCTGGATGCGCACGGCATCCTCGGGCACCTGAAGTGACGCAAACTGGCTGTCCAACAGGCTGACCGGCATAAAATGATCCGGCCTGGCCGTAATCCGGCGCGCCAGTTCATCGCGCGGCACATCCAGCATCACGAAATGGCAGCGACGGCCGCTCCCCTCTCTCAGCCCCGCCTGCACGTAGGGCGTCAGTGCAGAGCAGGCCAGTACGATTCGCGACTCCGGCATGGCAGCCGCCATCCGGCACATGCTGTCCACCCAACTCTCCCGATCCTCATCGGTCAGCGGCGTGCCGGCCGCCATCTTTGTCTTGTTGGCGGCAGAGTGATGTTCATCAGCCTCAATGAAAGGCCAACCCATTTGCCCCGCCAGCGCAGACGCTATGGACGTTTTTCCACTGCCGGCGACGCCCATGATGATGATCAGCTCTCTCACTTGATCGGCGTCCGCTTGCGCGGGCCCAGCTTGGTGCGCCTGAACTTCTCGCCTTTCAGCGGAGAGACTGTATTGTCGGGCTTGCCGTCTGAGCGCTCTGAGCGCTCCGGCTTGCCACCGAACTTGCCACCCGGTTTGCCCCCTGGCTTGCCGGAACGCGGGCCGCCTGGCCGGTCACCCCGCGCGGGGCGGTCGCCTCTGGGCGGTCCATCCCGGCGCTCGGCGCGTTCAGGCCGTCCCCGCTCAGGCCGCTCGCGATCTGGCCGGTCCTCATCCGGACGCGGCGTACGGGGCCGGGGCGCATCGCCCTTCAGCAGAGCCGCACGTTCCCGTCCGCCAATCGGGCGCCATTTGCCTTCCGGCAGTCCGGCCAGTTCCAGCGGCCCGATACGCGTGCGCATCAGATCCACCACGCGCAAATCCACCAGCTGGCACATCCGGCGGATCTGGCGGTTGCGCCCTTCCCGCAGGATGAATTTCAGTTCCTGCGGCTTAAGCTGCTCCACAATGGCAGGCTTCAGCTGGCGTCCGTCCAGTTCCAGCCCGTGGCGCAGTTTCGCCAGCTTTTCGGGCGTCACATCGCCCTTCACCTTGACGATGTATTCCTTGTCCAGCTCGCTTTCGGGGCCGATCACGGCCTTCGCCAGCACGCCATCCTCTGACATGATCAGCAGGCCGCGCGAATCCTTGTCGAGACGGCCAAGCGGCGCCAGTTTGTTGTAGCGGCCCGGAATGGCGCGTGCCTTGCCGGACAGGCTGTCCCGCGTGATCAGGCGCACGGCTGGAATTTCGCCCTCTTCCGGCGTGCCGGACACGACGCCCACCGGCTTGTGAAAGATCAGGGAGATCTGATTGTCCAGCTGCCGCCCGGCCTTGCCCGCCATGGTCAGCGTCTGCCCGGCCATGATCTTCTGACCGGCCACCGCCGTCTCGTCGTCAACCTTGACGAGGCCCTTCAGGATCAGGGCATCGGCCTCACGGCGAGAGCAAACGCCCTCTTCCGCGAGCCATTTGTTGATCCGGAGAGCTTCCGCGCCGGTATATGTCTTGGTCCAGCTCATCGGCGTACGCGCCTCCTGCACAATTGGCACCGTCATATCTGTGTGACCCTATGGTCGCAACATAGGGTCGACATTGCCAGACGATTCCGTCATAAGCCCGGCCCTTCAGAGACTGGACCTGCCTACCCCATGAGCGAGACAAAATCCTCCGCGCCCCTGCTGGCCTTTGCGCTGCTGATCCTCGGCACGACGCTGGGCATTGCCGGAACGGATCTGGTGCTGCCCGCCGTGCCGGATTTGCCGGAAACGCTCGGCGGATCGCAGGCGCTCGCGCAGTTCGTCCTGGCCGCTTTCGTGATGGGCACCTGTATCGGCCTGCTCGGCTTTGGAGAGCTGGGCGCGCATCTGGACCAGCGCACGCTGCTGATCGTCTCGCTTATCGCCTATGCGCTGATTTCGCTGGCCTGCATGGCCGCGCCCAGCCTGCCTGTTCTGGTCGGCCTGCGCTTCCTGCAGGGCCTGACAGGGTCCGCCGCCGCCGTTTTCGCACCGGGCATGATCCGCGTCATGTTCAGCCAGGAAAAGGCCGTCGGCGCCCTCGGCTTCATGGGCAGTGTGGAATCGCTGGTGCCAGCCCTCGCCCCGATCGCCGGCGTGTGGCTGCTGGTCGCCTTTGGCTGGAAGAGTTCGTTTCTGGTGATTGGCGTGCTCAGCCTGCTCGTCGCCCTGCTGATCGCGGCGCTGCGCCACCGCATGCCCGTGCCGCCCTCCACCCGCAGCGCAGGCAGCTATGTGCGCCACATGATGAACCCGGTTTATCTGCGCTACTGCCTCAGCCAGGCCTTCACGCTGGGCGGCCTGCTCATCTTTGTGTTCGGCGCCCCGGCCATGATCACCAAGGGCCTCGGTGGAGAGCTCAGCGACTTCATCATCATGCAGGTGACGGGCATCACCCTGTTCATCGTCGGATCGAACCTTGCCGGAAAGCTCGCCGAGCGCTTCGGGCAGGAGCGCATGATCCTGCTCGGCTCGCTGATCTCCGCCGGCGGGCTGGTCAGCATCCTGATCTACGCGCTGACCGGCGGGACAGAGCCACTGGCGCTCGCCCTCCTGTTCATTCCGGTCAATCTGGGTCTCGGCCTTCGCGGGCCTCCCGGCTTTTACCGCGCCGTGGTGGCTGCCCGCGGAGACGATGCCCGCGGGGCGGCTCTGGTGCTCGTCGCCATCCTGACGACAACAGCCGCTGGCACCGCCATCGCCGCGCCCTTTGTCACGCTCGGCATGGCACCGCTGGCCGCTGTCGCTTCAGCCGCATCCTGCGCGTCCGTACTGTGCCTGATCGCCCTGCCAAAGCTTGAGTTCTAAGACCTCTAGGCAATCCCGAAAAGCGCTTCGCTGTTGTCGAGGAAGCTGTCGCCACCCTGCGTGATGCCGGAAACGCGGCCCGGCGCGGTGGCCAGTACGGTCTCGGCAAAAAAGCCTGCCAGCGCCAGCTGACGTGTGCGGAAGCCGCCCTCTTCGCCGCGTGCAGAGACCGCCGCCTGCGTCAGGAAGTGACCGCCGATGACATCCCCGGCCAGTGCCAGATAGGCTGTCGCCCCGGCCAGTGCCTTGTCCTGGTCGCGCTGTTTCATGGCCTCCAGCATCCAGTCCGTGGCCTGACGAAGTGCCTCGGCGCCTTCTCTCAGGCGGTCAGCAATCTGAACCAGCTGCGGATCATTCGTCGCCCGCGCGCTCGCCGCCGTGGCCTCAACCTCTCCCAGCATCACGCGCATGGACTCGCCATTCGTGCCGGACAGTTTGCGGCCAACCAGATCAATCGCCTGAATGCCGTTCGTGCCTTCATAAATCGGTGCAATCCGCGCGTCGCGATAGAGCTGCGCAGCCAGCGTCTCGTTCATGAAACCCATGCCGCCATGGATCTGCACGCCCAGGCTCGCCACATCGACGCCCATATCGGTAGACCAGGCCTTGGCAATCGGCGTCAGCAGGTCTTCGCGCAACTTGGCCGATGCGTGTGTGCTCTCATCCGGCGCAGCTTCGGCAAGGTCTGCTGCCACACCGCAGGCATAGCAGATCGCCCGGGCCGCTGCGACGCGGGCGCGCATCGTCGTCAGTGTACGGCGCACATCGGCATGATGCAGGATCGGGGCCGGGCCATCGACGCCCTGCGCCTTGCCCTGTTTGCGTTCCTGCGCATAGTCGAATGCCGCCTGATAGGCCGCTTCGCCCACGGCGACACCTTCCAGGCCGACATTCAGGCGGGCCGAATTCATCATCGTGAACATGCAGGCCAGGCCCTTGTTCTCCTGACCAATCAGCCAGCCCGTCGCGTCTTCATATTCCATCACGCAGGTCGGGGAGGCATGAATGCCCATCTTCTTCTCAAGGCCGATGCATTTCACCCCATTGCGCGCGCCCAGGCCACCATCTTCCTTGACCAGGAATTTCGGCACCAGGAACAGCGATACACCGCGAGAGCCTGCAGGCGCATCTGGCAGGCGCGCCAGCACGAGGTGAATGATATTCTCGGCAACGTCATGATCACCCCAGGTGATGTAGATCTTCTGCCCGCTGATGGCATAGCTGCCGTCTTCCTGCGGCACAGCCTTTGTCTTCAGCGCGCCGACATCAGAGCCCGCCTGCGGCTCGGTCAGATTCATCGTGCCAGTCCAGGTGCCGGAGACCAGATTAGGCAGATAGGTCTGTTTCTGCTCGTCCGTGCCATGCGCCAGCAGCGCTTCAATCGCGCCAAAGCTGAGCATCGGGCACAGGCCAAACGCCATGTTCGCGGAGTGGAACATCTCCATCACGGCCAGCGCCAGGGCTTTCGGCAGGCCCTGCCCGCCCCATTCTTCCGGCGCGGACAGCCCCATCCAGCCACCATCGCGGAACTGGGCATAGGCCTCGGCAAAGCCGGGGGCCGCCTTCACGCCCTCATCTGTCAGCACTGCGCCATGAGCATCACCGGGCTGGTTCAGCGGCGCCAGAACATCCCGCGCCAGCTTGTTCGCCTCATCCAGAATCGGGGTGATCAGGTCCGGGTCATAATTCTCGAAAGCCTCAAGTCCCTGCAGTTTGGGCAGCCCGGCAACGGACTGAAGCGCAAACGCCATATCATCGAGCGGGGCATTATAGGCCATCTATTTCTCCCAGAATCCACATAAGTCATATCCACGCTAGCCCTTAGCGTGCCACTGGCATGTCGCCAACTGCGCCCTATAATCACCCCAGACGCAATACCACACCCTTCAGGAGACGATTTTTATGCGCAACATTCTGCTTTCCGCATCCGTACTGGCCCTTGCGGCCTGCGGTGCAGCCGAAACCACTGCTCCGGCACAATCCCAGGAAACCACAACCCAGGAAGCCCCGGCCACCACAACGGCTGAACCGACGGCTGCCCCGGCCGGAGAAACCGCTGAAGCCCCGGAAATGGGACCGGCTGGCACCTACAAGATGGACCCGACCCATACCTCCCTGATCTGGAAGGTGAACCATTTCGGCCTGTCCAACTACACGGCCCGTCTCAATTCGGTCGACGGCACGCTGGTTTTCAACCCCGATGACGCCTCCGCCACCTCCCTGGACGTGACCATCGACCCAACGTCCGTCGAGACCGACTATCCGGCAGACTTCAAGGCCGGCCACCCCGATTCGCCCTACGACTCGTTCGATCAGGAAATCAGCCAGAGCGAAGACTATTTCAATGCTGGCGAATTCCCGACCATCACGTTCAAGTCCACCGACGTGACAACCACCGGCCCGAACACCGGCACCGTCACCGGCGACCTGACCTTCCGGGACGTTACCAAGCCGGTCACGCTGGACGTCACCTATAACGGCACGACCACCTTCCCCTGGGCGCCCGATACGCCGAAAATCGGCTTCTCCGCCACGGGGTCGTTCAAGCGCTCCGACTATGGCCTCGACATCATGGTGCCGAATCTCGGTGATGATATCGAAATTGTGATCGAAACCGAGTTCGAACTGGCTGACGCAGCCTCCGAATAAGGGTATCTGACTCGCCATGCAGGCAGAATCTTCAAGATACACCATCGTCGCCATCATCCTTCACTGGGTGATGGCGGCCCTTCTTTTGTTCATGATCTGGCTCGGCTGGAACATGGATGACAATGAAGTGCGCTTCCAGTTGCACAAATCAATCGGCATCACGATCCTGTTTCTGACAGCCGTGCGTATCGTGTGGAGATGGCGCAATCCGCCGCCACCGCTGCCCGATGACATGCCGCCCCGCGAAAAGCTGGCCTCGCATCTGGTGCATATGGCGTTCTACTGGCTGATGGTGATTCTGCCGCTGGCAGGCTGGCTCCTGGTATCGACCTCGAAGTTCAAGGTGCCGACCGTGCTGTACGGCACGATCAGCTGGCCGCACCTTCCTGTACCGGGCTTCCTGCATTCCGACATCGCCCACGTGATTATCGAGAATATCCACTCGAAAGGCGCATGGGTGCTGATCGTCCTTCTGGGCCTGCACGTTGCAGGCGCGGTGAAGCATGAAATCGGTGCCGAGAAAGGCGTCGTCAAACGTATGGTTCCCGGCCTTCTTGGCAAGACAGACGGGCCCTGGCGCCCGGCCCGCGGCTATCCTGTCGCCTTCGGCTCTGCCATCATTCTGTTTGGCGCCATCGTGGCCATCCCGCTGATGGGCTCGGGCGGCTCAACCGCGCAAAGCTCTGAACCGACCCTCGCCGAAACAGGCATCCAGTCAAACTGGGACGTGAACTACGACACTTCCGAAATCCGCTTCACCGGCATTTATGACAAGAAGGAATTCACCGGCACCTTTGATGACTGGACCGCCGATGTCGCCTTCTATCCGGACGATCTCGCCAACTCAGACGTGCGCGTCACCGTGCGCACCGCGTCTGCAGATGCAGGCAAGAAGCTCTACAATGACAGTCTCAAGGGCGCCGAATGGTTCGACACGAACGCGCATCCGGACGCCAATATCCACCTGACCAATTTCCGCGAAACGGCTGATGGCTATGTCGCGGACGCAGAGATCAGCATCAAATCTATCATGCAAACCGTGCCGCTGAATTTCACGCTACAGATCGACGGCGACACCGCGACCCTGGATGGCTCTGCCGTGCTGAACCGCAAGGCGCTGGACCTTGGCCAGTCCTCAGACCCCTCCGGCAGCTGGGTTGGCCAGGATATCACCGTCACCGTGACCGGCACAGCGACCCGCAAATAGTGAGGCGCGCGCCTTCCGGGTCGTGCCTACTGGTGGTAAGCCCGGGCTCATGACTGCGCAGATTGTCCCCGTGCTGCCCCAGACGCTGGCCCTCGCCGCGGAAATCCTCCGCGAGGGCGGCCTCGTCGCCATGCCGACCGAGACTGTCTATGGCCTCGCCTGTGATGCCTCCAATCCGGACGCCGTCGCCCGCCTGTATGAGGCAAAGGGCCGTCCGCATTTCAATCCGCTGATCGCCCATGTTGCCGCCATGGACATGGCAAAGCAGGAAGCCGTGCTGTCGGAAGAGGCTGAAACCGTCGCGCGCCATTTCTGGCCAGGTCCGCTGACGCTGGTCCTGCCTCGCGCCGCCACTGGCAGTGTGTGTGATCTCGCCCGCGCAGGCCTGGACACAATCGGCATCCGCTATCCGCGCCACCCTGCGGCCCAGGGCCTGATCGCCGCCTTCGGCCAGCCCGTCGTCGCGCCGTCCGCCAACCGTTCCGGCCATGTCAGCCCCACCCGCGCCCAGCATGTGATGGAAGATCTGGGAGACCGGATCGACCTGATCATTGATGGCGGCCCCTGCGCCACCGGCATCGAATCCACCATCGTCTCGTTTGCAGGGGAGACACCCACCCTGCTGCGCACGGGCGGCATCGAAACTGCGGCCCTCAACGCAGCCGTCGGCGGTCGCCTCGCGCTGCATACGGATGACTCCATCGTCGCCCCCGGCCAGCTGAAAAGCCATTACGCCCCAGACGCGGCCCTGCGTCTCAATGCCGAGGCTCCGCAAGAGGGCGAAGCCTGGCTCGGCTTCGGCTCAAGCGTCCATACCGGCCTCAACCTCTCCCCGAATGGAGATCTCGCGGAGGCCGCCACAAAACTCTTCGCCATGCTGCGCGCCCTTGATGCGCGGTTTGACCGGATCGCCGTTGCCCCCATCCCGAATGAAGGCCTCGGTGAAGCGATTAATGACCGTCTCGCTCGCGCGGCCCATCGGGACTGACGCCATGCACCCTTCCCGCGTCTTCCATGAGCATGACCGGGCACTGCTGCTGGAAACTGCACGGCAGAATGCCTTCGCGCTCATCATCAGCAGTCTGAACAACCGCCCCGTCGCCGCGCATGCGCCTGTCCTGCTGGATGAGACTGGCGCTGACATTCACCTCCGCTTCCACCTTGCCAATGCCAACCCGGCAACCGAGGCGCTGAAACAGACAGGCCAGGCGCTTGTCGTCTTCACCGGCCCGCACGCCTATGTCTCGCCGGACTGGTACGGCCAGCCCGATCAGGTCGGCACCTGGAACTATATCTCTGTTGAGGCCGAAGGCCCGGCCACGCCGCTCACCGCAGACGCCACGACCCGCCTGCTGGACGATCTTTCCGCCGTGTACGAGGCCAAGCTCGCGCCCAAGCCCGCCTGGACACGGGACAAGATGGACCCCGCAAAGTTCACCCGCATGCTCACTGCCATTACCGGCTTCCAGCTGACGCCCACGCGCTTTGAAGGCATCCGCAAGCTGAACCAGAACAAACCCGAAGCCGCCCGCGCTGGCGTAATCTCCGCCCTGAACGAACAGGCCGATCCGCTCGGCCTCGCAATTGCCGACGAAATACATAAATTGAAACCATGACCCAGCTCAGCCAAGACTTCCTCTCCGCCGCCAAAGACATTCTCGGCCCGAAAGGGTGGAGCGAAGACCCGGAAGATCTCGCCAAGGTCGCCTCTCCCTGGCGCGGCACCTATCAGGGCGAAACACCCTTCCTCGCCAAACCGGAAACGACGGAGCAGACCGCCGCCCTCGTCAGACTGTGCAACCAGCACGGCGTCGCCATCACGCCCCAGGGCGGCAATACCGGCCTCGTCGATGCGGGCACCCCGCACGGTGAGATCTGTATTTCGATGCAGCGCATGACGGCCATCCGCTCGGTCGACGCGGTCAACAATTCCCTGGTGATCGAGGCCGGCGCGCCACTTGTCACGGCCCAGCAGGCCGCTGATGATGCGAAGCGCCTCTTCCCGCTCTCGCTCGGCTCGGAAGGTACCGCCACGATAGGCGGGCTGATCTCCACCAATGCCGGCGGCGTCGCCGTGCTGCGCTATGGCATGATGCGGGATCTGATCCTCGGCCTCGAAGTCGTGCTGCCGACGGGAGAGATCTGGAACGGCCTCTCCGGCCTGCGCAAGAACAATACCGGCTACGACCTGAAACACCTGTTCGCGGGCGCCGAAGGCACACTCGGCATCATCACCGCGGCGACCCTGAAACTGTTCCCGAAGGTACAGCGTGCCAGCGCCTGGGTCACCTGCGAGAGCGCCGGAGATGTCGTCACCCTGCTCGCCCTCGTGCGCGATCATGCGGGCGACACCGTCACCAGTTTCGAGATCATCCCCGCCAATGCCGTCGCCATGGTGCAGGCAGATGTTCCGGATACGCGCGATCCCTTGCCGTCAGACCTGCCTTGGCGCGTCCTGATCGAGGTCTCCATGTCGCGCGCCGAACATGCCCGCGAGGTGCTGGAAGAGGCGCTCGCTGCGGCCTATGAGGCAAAGCTGGTCAAGGATGCCGTCATCGCCGAAAGCGTCGCCCAGGCCGACAGCTTCTGGCACATCCGCGAGACCATTCCGCTCTCCAAGCGCGGCTATGGCACCGCCCTGAACCAGGACATCTCCGTGCCCGTCAGCCGCATTCCGGACTTTATCGACAGCTGCAATGCCGCCATCAAAGGCCTGATCCCCAGCGCGGAATTCGTCATCTTCGGCCATGTCGGCGACGGAAACCTCCATTACTCCGTCTGCGAACCAGCCGATGCGCGCGAGCATGTCCTCGCCGGTCAGCAATCGGCTGTCTTCCGCATCATCTATGATCAGGTGATGGATTTCGACGGCTCCATCAGCGCCGAACATGGCGTCGGCCGCCTGAAGCGGGACGAGCTGGAACGCATCCGCCCCAAAGCCGCAACAGAGACCATGCGCGCCATCAAACGCGCAATTGATCCGAACAATATCATGAACCCCCAGCGCGTGATCAGCACCTAGCGCAACTGGCGCAGCAGCCGACCGTCAAGATCCGCCACGCGATTGACGCCCAACAAGGCCAGCCCGCGCCGGACGTCCGCCGCCAATATATCCAGCGCGCGCGTCACGCCCACCTCGCCGCCTGCGGCCAGTCCGAACAGATAGGCCCGGCCCAGTGCCACGCTGTTGGCCCCGCGCGCGATCAGCTTCAGCACATGCGCGCCGCGGCGTACACCGCCATCGGCGATGATCTCCACGCCTGCGCCAACCGCCTCGCGGATTTCCGGCAACAGGTCTATGACGGGCACGGACGTATCAATCTGCCGCCCGCCATGGTTCGAGACCCACACCGTGCTGGCGCCACTGTCCACCGTGCGCCGTGCATCCTCTGCCGTGCTGAGGCCTTTGACGGCAAACGGCCCGCCCCATTCATTGATGAACCAATCAAGATCCTTCCAGCTCATCGTTGGGTCGAACAGCTCATTGATCACGCCCATCACATCGCGCCCGCCCGTATCCACCTGCTCGAAATTCGCCGGCCCGATTTTTGACGAGGTGAGCATGTCCAGCAGATAGCCGGGCTTGGCCAGCGCCTGCGTCGCGGTTTTGCGGTTGATCTTCGGCGGCACGGAAAAACCGTTACGCGGGTCACGTTCGCGCTGACCCGCCACCGTGGCATCCACCGTCAGGATACAGCCGGTATAGCCGGCCTCCTTGGCGCGAGCCATGAAATCGCGAACGATCCCGCGATCCTTCCAGACATAGAGCTGAATGAATTTCGGCACATCCGGCGCAACACCGGCAATGTCTTCCAGCGTCTGGCTGCCCAGCGTCGAGACGCTATAGGCAATGCCCGCCTTTTGCGCCGCCGCCGCCACGGCCAACTCGCCCTTCCTGGGATGGAACAGGCGCGAGGCCGCTGTCGGAGAGATAAAGAAAGGCTGAGCAATCGTCTGTCCGAACACGGTGCAGCTTGTATCGATCTGCGAGGAATCGACCAGAGAGTTCCACTGCCAGCCATAATCGGCAAACCGCTCGACCGAGCCGCGCAGCGTGTACTCGTCCTCTGCTCCGCCATCGATATAGTCGAACACCATGCGCGGCAGGCGGCGCTTGGCCGCTGCCCGCAAGTCGCTGATGTTTATGGCATTCCCAACCCGGCTCATGGATCAAACCTAGGCACAATTCGGCAGTCACGCAATCAGAAGTCTTGCTGCTTTGCGAAAAGACCGAACGGGGATAGCTTCTCCCCTGAACCTTGTGGGAGGACACATCATGCGCATTTCACTTCTGGCCCTTGGCCTGCTCATTCCGCTCGCGGCCTGCGACCCGCGCGGCCCCGTGGTCGGCGGCCCTTGCAGCTATGACAGCACCGTCTTCGATGTGACCGTCAAGGCAGTGGATGACGCGGGCATCACCTTCGACGGCCCGGATGGCGAATTCCGCATGTCGCTGAGCGAACTGGAAACCACGCCAGCCGTGGGCGACACGCTCACCGTCAAACGAGACCTCATCACCGAAGGCACCTGCACCCCGGAAATCTATTCCATCATGGAATAACTTCCTCCTTTGTCACCCCGGAATTTGCGAAGCAAATATCCGGGGCCCAGTACGGGGCTGCAACTCAGCACTGGGTCCCGGATAAATCCTTGCGGATTTTCCAGAATGACACGAACGCACCTTTATCCCACAAATTTCCCGCCCCAACCTGCAGCAAACATTGCCGCAAAAATAAACTTGTCCGACACCCTCCGCACCCGGTGTATAGTCAG